>ERZ1034952.15-NODE-15-length-143725-cov-7.996722_pt1 | contig 143725 bp, 121 predicted proteins | sample MGYA00520625_ERZ1034952 | MGnify/ENA primary metagenome ERZ1034952 (study PRJEB33766, sample SAMN09781773) | gut metagenome | biome: gut microbiome | host: Homo sapiens | place: Madagascar | study: EMG produced TPA metagenomics assembly of the PRJNA485056 data...
GTGCCTACAATACTTGGCTGGACACGGCCCGGGACGATTGGTCGATGCTGACACAAAACATTGCAGCCATAAACACTTCTCTGAAGTGTTTATGGCTGTTAATGGAATATTTGAGGCGCTATGCCCGCTTAGCTCAGTCGGTTAGAGCATCTGACTGTTAATCAGGGGGTCTTAGGTTCAAGTCCTAAAGCGGGCGCCAAGTTTAACGGTCTGTAAGTCGTTCCTTACAGGCCGTTATTTTTCTCTGATGCAAACGATCGAAAGAAGGCAAAACGGAGTTTAGCGGGTGGATAAAAAGGCGCAGGAGGCATGGGCTGCGCCCGCTTTCGTTCGCATCTCCGGAGGAGCTGTGGGATATTCTCGGGCTGAGACCCGGTTCCGTAAGCCCTTTCGTGGTGCTGAACGGCAGCGCGCGGGAAGTGCGCGTTTATATCGATGCGGAATTTGTCGGGGGAATGATCGGCGTTCACCCGAATGACAACACGGCAACCGTCCGGCTGCGAGCGGACGATCTTGCGGACATTATCCGTGAAAACGGCGTTGCTGTCGAATACACGGCCATATAAAGGAAGGCGGGTTTGCAATATGGGCGGAACGGTTTGGTATATCGTAATGATCCCCTGCTGTATGCTGCTTTCCGGGACAGGAGTTTTTTCGTGGACCCGGAAAAAGCCCATGTAGTTTTGGACAGAGCCGCGGGTGAGCGAAGCGGAAATTTCGGATGTTGTAAAATACAAGCGCGAAAACGGCGTTATTGTCGGTTTCGGCGACATGAGCCCGAACGGTTATCCGGACAGGCTTTATGTACACAGGGACTTTCAGCGGCGCGGCACGGCGCGCGCGATATGCGACGAGCTTGAACGCTTTGCCGGCGGGCGGGTAACGACGCACGCCTCAATCACGGAAAAACCGTTTTTTCTGAACCGCGGTTACAGGGTGGTTCGGGAACAGGAGGTTATCCGCCGCGGAGTGGCGATGAAAAACTATGTAATGGAGAAATGCCCCGCCGCGGAATAACCCCGCGCGATATAAAAAGCCGTTCCCGGCTGCGGAACGGCTTTTGCTTTGCCTGCCGGCGGCGGAAAATTCCGGATTGCCATGGCGGGTGTTTTTGTTTACAAGAAAAGCAAATATAAAATACCGCATCACGCGGTTTTGTATACGAGATATATTGACATTTGTGATTCCGTGTGCTATAATCATCGTGGTAATTCCGAAAAGGAGAGATATATGGAAGCAAAAAACGATATAATGATATCGTATCGGTTCCCGCGATGGGACGATCTCCCGGTGTTCGAGCTTTATGTCGACCAGGTGTGTGCGCTTCTGAACGAAAGGCTTTCGCCGATAATGAAGCTGATGGGCGAGGAAACTCCGCTCACCCCCGCGATGGTGAACAACTATGTCAAGCAGGGCGTTATAAATCCGCCCGTAAAAAAGAAATATTGCCGCGAACAGCTCTGCCAGCTCGGGGTGGTCATTATCTGCAAGATGGTGCTTCCGATGAAGCAGATCGGTGATTCCATTGCCGCGATGATGCGCGTTTTCGAGGTGAGCGAGGGCTATGACCTCTTCTTCGGCGAACTGGAATATTCCGTCCGCAGCGCGTTTGCGCCGCAGAGGTACCCGCCGAAAACCATTTCTGATGCCGCCACGCGGGAGGAAGCCTCCATGCGTGCGCTTGCCGGGGCTTGCGCCCAAATGCTGCTTTTATGGGATCTTATAAGAACGCGCCGCAGTGAGGAAGCGGCAAAGGAGGAAAATACAAATGGCTGAAAAGAAAAAAACAAACGCACCGCTCAACTATGTCAAGCCCTTCGGGAGCATAAAGGATATGCTTGCCCAGCAGGTTATCGAAAACGGCGAAAAAATCGCCTATATGTACCGTGGCGGCGAGGGTATAGTGAACGTCACCTACCGCGAATTCTATGACGACGTGCGCGCGCTCGGCACGGCTATACATACGCTCGTTCAGGGCGATGCCCATGTCGGCTGCAGCGGCGAAAACTCCTACAACTGGATCGTGGTTTATCTTGCCGCGCTCACCGGGAGCACGGTATTCTGCCCGATCGACAAGGATCTCCCCGAAAACGACATGGTGAATATCATCGTCGGCGGCGAACAGAGCATAGTTTTCTGCGATGCCAAACGCGAAAAGCTTTTGGCTTCAATACGCGACAGGCTCCCCGATGTGAAGTATTTCGTCTGCTTCGACCGCGAGGAGGACGATGGCGAATTTCTTTCCTATAAAAAGCTGCTTCAAAAGGGCAGAGAGCTTTATGCCGCGGGCGAACGTGCTTACGAACGTTCCCAGACCGCATCCGATGAGCTGAAAATGCTTATCTACACCTCCGGTACGACCGGGCTTGCAAAGGGCGTCATGCTTTCCGAGCACAATCTTTGCAGCGCCGTTTATTACGGCTTGCAGCGCTCCACTATCCGCGATATCGGGCTTTCGGTGCTTCCGTACCACCATTCCTACGAATCGGTCGCGGGGCTGCTTGTGGCGATACGCTGCGGCGCGACGCTCTTTATAAACGACAGTATCAAGCGTGTCCTGAAAAATATGCAGGTCTGCCGCCCGCAGTATATTTACCTCGTTCCCGCGTTTGTGGAGGTGTTCTACCGCCGTATCATGTCCGCCATCGAGGAAAAGGGCAAGACCAAAACCATTGAAAAGGCAAGAAAAATGTCCAATATGCTGCTTAAAAGCGGCATAGACATCCGCAAGAAGCTCTTCCGCGAGATCCACGAAAACTTCGGCGGCAGGCTGGAAAAGATCGTCTGCGGCGGCGCGCCGATCCGCGCCGAAGTCGGCAAGTTCTTCGAAGATATCGGGATAATCCTCTGCAACGGCTACGGTATAACCGAATGCTCGCCGCTCGTTTCCGCAAACCCGGATGTCGGCTCCGACTGCACCACCGTCGGTTATCCGCTTGCCTGCCTGGAGGTGAAGATCGACGAACCCAATGCCGACGGCGAAGGCGAGATCCTTGTTAAGGGCGATGTTGTCATGATGGGCTATTATCATCAGCCGGAGGCTACCGCCGCCGTTATCAGGGACGGATGGTTCTATACCGGGGATTACGGCAGGATCGATGAAAAGGGCAGGCTTGTCATCACCGGCAGAAAGAAGAACATAATCATCCTCGGCAACGGTAAAAACATTTATCCCGAGGAGCTCGAAGGCTATATCGCCGGGATAAGCTATATCACCGACTGCATAGTTTATGCCGACCGCGATGCCGACGGAGTGGAAAGCGCGCTTTGCGCCGAATGCGCCATCGATCCGGAGGTGCTTGCGGGAACCGACCGCGAAGAGCTGCGCGCCCGCGTGAAATCCGATATTTTCAAGACACTTGCGAATCTGCCCGCATACAAGCAGGTTGCGCGGGTTGTCGTACGAGACAAGCCCTTTGTAAAGACGGCATCCGCAAAGATCCGCCGCGCTGCGGACGGAAAGCCGCTCGAATGATCCGCAGCCGCAAAGCATAGAATCTCCTCTGAACAAAAAAACGAACCGCCGCGTAAGCCCTTTGTGGCTTACGCGGCGGCGTTTTTTGAGTTTCGGCGGGATATTTTTCAGTTGCGCCCGCGCCCGCGCCAGACAGAGGGGGAAACGGCGATCAGCAGCGGAAATATTTCCAGCCTGCCAAGCAGCATCGCCGCCGAAAACACCAGCTTGGAAAAGACGGTGTAGCCGGCAAAGCCGCCCATCGGCCCGACGGCGGCGAACCCCGGCCCGATATTGTTGAAGCAGGCGACGGCGGCGGTAAAGTTGGATTCAAACCCAAAGGGCTCGAAGCTCACAAGCAGAAACGTCGCCATTATCACGAACACATATGCGCCGAAGTAGGTCGCCACGCCGGAAAGCGTGCGGTCGTCAACCTCCTTGCCCTCGAAGTTCACGGTGGTGACGGAGCGCGGGTGAAGCAGCTTTTTTATCTCCCGCAGCGAAAGCTTGCAAAGCAGTATCGCACGGGACATCTTCAGGCCGCCCGCCGTCGAACCGGCACAGCCGCCGAGGAACATCAGCGCAAAGAGCAATGCTTTGGAAAGACCCGGCCACAGGTTGAAATCCGCGGTCGAGTAGCCGGTCGTCGTCGTGATGGAGGATACCTGAAAGTAGGCGTGGCGCAATGCCTCGCCGAAGGAGGGATAAAGCGCGGATATGTTCACGGTTATCACCGCGGTCGCCGTTGTGATGATCCCGAGATATACCCAAAGCTCGGTGCTTTTCAGCGCGGAGCGCGCCCGTCCGATGAGTATGAGGTAATACAGATTGAAGTTAATGCCGAACAGCATCATAAACACGGCGATGACCGTCTGGCAATAGGGCGAATAGCCGGCAATGCTGTCCGCCCTGATGGCAAGCCCGCCGGTGCCGGCCGTGCCGAAGGAATGGAGCAGGCTTTCATAAAGCGACATTCCGCCCAGGCGCAGGAGTATAACCTCCGCGGCGGTTATCACGATGTATATCAGATAAAGAACCTTGGCCGTATCCCGCACACGCGGAAGCAGCTTGCCGACCGCCGGACCCGGCATTTCGGCGCGCATTATGTGGATAGAGCGGTCGGAAACATTGGACATTATCGCCATGACAAACACCAGAACGCCCATTCCGCCGACCCAGTGCGTGAAGCTGCGCCAGAGCAGCGCGCTTTTTGAAAGGGCTTCAACGTTCGTGAGTATGGAGGAGCCGGTTGTCGTAAAGCCACTCACCGTTTCGAAAAAGGCATCGATATAATTCGGTATATCGCCGGTGAGCACAAACGGCAGTGCGCCGATGGCGGACATGAGCAGCCACGCCAGCCCGACAACGGCAAAGCCTTCGCGGGCATAAATGACGGTGTTGCCGGAGCGCATTAGCTTTGATATAAGCGTGCCGAGCAGAAACGCCGCCGCGGCGACGGCAATAAAGGAATTCATCGGGCCGTATTCGCCGTATATCAGCGCCGTCACTGCGGGAAGCAGAAGCAGCGCCGCCGTCACCTGCATCAGCCTTCCGCAGGTGTAAAATACCATTTTTCGGTTCATTCTTCACACGCCCCTTTTTACTGCTGGAGAATGTCCGAAAGATCCGAAAGCTGCTGGTCCGCGACGATCACGATGACCCTGTCGCCCGCTTCGATGACATCGTCGCCGGTCGGGATATTTGCCCGCCGCCCGCGCGCGATGCCCGCAATGATCATGTTCGGCTTCAATTGCAGCTCCTTCAGCGGGGTTTTCAGCCCGGGGAAATCCGGTGCGGCAAGAAATTCAAGCGCTTCCACGCCGGAATCCATCAGCTTGTAAAGCGTTTCGATCCTGCTCCCCGCGGAATTTTCGAGCGCACGCACATAGCTTGTGGTAAGGTCGGAAACGCTCTTGCGCGGGGATATCAGGCATTCCAGCCCGAGATTGCGCGCCATTGCGGCAAGCTCCGGGCGGTTGACCTTCGCCACGACCTTCGGAACCCTTTTGTTTGCGGCAAAAATGGAAATGAGTATGTTTTCCTCATCCATCCCCGTGAGTGCGACAAAGGCATCCACGCTTTCCAGCCCTTCTTCCAAAAGCAGCTCCTGTTCGGCTCCGTCTCCGTGGATCAGCACGGCTTCCGGCAGCTCGGCGGCAAGCTGCCTGCAGCGTTCCTCGTCGCGGTCGATAATGCGCACCGTGTTGCCTCCGGCGATCAGCAGCTTTGCAAGATAATATGCCGTGCGGCTGCCGCCGAGTATCATCACGCTGCGCGCCTGCTTGCGCGAAACGCCCATCAGCTTCAAAAGCTTCTGTATTTCCGTCGGCGGGGCGGTAAGCCCGATCCTGTCGCCGCTTTCCAGCGTGAAATTGCCGTTCGGTATATGCACCGTTTCGCCGCGCCGGACAGCGCATATCAGGAATTTTGCATTGTATTTGCGGCGCAGCTCCATCAGCGTGCTGCCGCAAATGGGCATATCCGGCTTCAGGTTGAGCTCGATCATTTCGAGATTGCCGTTGAAGGTTTCTATGTTCGCCGCGGCGGGCAGCTTCAGAATGTTGTAAAGCTCCTTCGCCGCGAGCATTTCCGGATTCAGCGTCAGGGAAAGCCCAATTGCGGATTTCAGAAACGTAAGGTTTTTGTCGTTGTATTCGGGGTTGCGTATCCGTGCGACGGTATGCCCCACGCCCATTTTGGAGGCGATGAAGCAGGAAAGCATATTCATTTCGTCCGAATCGGTGCAGGCAATGAGCATATCCGCCCGCTCCGCGCCGGCTTCGGAAAGCGTTTCGCAATCCGCCCCGTTGCCGCACACGGACATCACATCGTAAATGTTGCCCATGGATTCCGCCACATCCGCCTTTTCGTCCACGGCGACTATATCGTGACCTTCGCTTACAAGATCGCCGATTATCGAGCTGCCTATCTTGCCGCAGCCGACAACAATGATCTTCATGAAAATTCTCCCTTCTGCCGTTTATATGCCAAGGGGAGCCGGCACATTTCCCCGTGCGGCCCCCGCGATACTCTTTATTTGCAGATAACTGCCCTGTGAAATACCTTTTTGCCCTTTTTGATCTTTACGCCCGCGGCAAGCGCCGAAACGGGTATAACGGCGGAGATATCCGCCACCTTTTCGCCGTCGATGCTCACGCCGCCCTGCTCGATAAGCCGCCTTGCTTCCCCGCGGGAGCCGGCAAGCGAGCAGGCGAGCATAAGGTCGATAACGCCCATGCCCTCTGCCGGGACATTCGAAAGCTCCGTCGTGGGCATATCGGAATCGTCGCCGCCGCCGCCGAACAGCGAAGCCGCCGTTTTGCGCGCCTTTTCGGCCTCCTCCGCGCCGTGTACGAGCGTGGTGAGCTCCATTGCGAGTATTTCCTTTTTCTCGTTTATGCGGGCGGGATCCCAGCTTTCCATCGCGTCGATCTCCTCCACGGGAAGGAAGGTGAGCATACGCAGGCACTTCATAACATCGGCATCGTCGGTATTGCGCCAGTATTGGTAAAATTCAAACGGGGTCGTTTTTGCCGGATCGAGCCAGACTGCGCCCTTTGCGGTTTTGCCCATCTTTTTTCCTTCGCTGTTCAGAAGCAGGGTGATGGTCATCGCATAGGCATCCTTGCCCGTCTTTTTGCGGATCAGCTCCGTGCCGCCGAGCATATTGCTCCACTGATCGTCCCCGCCGAACTGCATATTGCAGCCGTAATGCTCGTGCAGGTAGTAAAAGTCGTAGGACTGCATTATCATGTAGTTGAATTCAAAGAAGGAAAGCCCTCTTTCCATACGCTGCTTGTAGCATTCGGCGCGCAGCATATTGTTTACGGAAAAGCAGGCGCCCACCTCGCGCAGGAGATCGACATATTTCAGGTCGAGCAGCCAGTCGGCATTGTTCACGACGATCGCCTTGCCCTCGCCGAATTCGATAAAGCGCCCGATCTGTTTAAGAAAAGCATCGCAGTTGTGCTGTATCGTTTCGGCGGACATCATCGCGCGCATATCCGTTCTCCCCGAAGGGTCGCCGATAAATCCGGTGCCGCCGCCGAGCAGCACGACCGGCCGGTTGCCCGCCATTTGAAGCCTTTTCATCAGGCAGAGCGCCATGAAATGGCCGACATGAAGCGAATCGGCTGTCGGGTCGAAACCGATATAAAAACGGGCATTGCCGTTGTTTATAAGCTCTCTTATTTCGTTTTCGTCCGTGACCTGGGCGATAAGCCCTCTCGCACGGAGCTCCTCATATATTCCCATTTGATTCTCCTTTGCTTTATATACACATGAATATAACATATCCGCGCCGTACAGTCAAGTATTTCCGAACCGGTTCAGCGCTTCGGCGCATATGCCGCGCAGCCGATTGCGCAGCTCCTCCGGGGCGATTATATCCACCTCGCCGCCGAAGCTGAGCACCCATCCGAAGAAGGTCGGCCCCGGAACGATATGAACGTGCGCCGTCATGCGGTCGCCTTTGAGCGCGACCGGCGTATCACGCCCGAAGCGGTCGAGCATTATATAGGCTTTTTCCTTCGGGAAGGAGATCGTGACCGTCTGCGGCTTGCCGGAAAACATCCCGAACATAGCACCGGAATAGGAGGTTATATCGTATTCGCGGTATTCCTCCGCGCCGCCGCGCGCATATCCGTACTCCACCGAAACGGATGCCATCCTGTCCACGCGGAAATGCCGTATTCCACCGGTGCCGTGGTCGTAGCCGATAAGGTAATAGTTGCCGTCGTCCCACACGAGCTGCCAGGGGCTTATGTCGTACCTCGCGCCGCCGCGGTGAAGCTCTCTTTTCCCGCCGGGGAGAGGGTTGTAGTAATAAAAGGCTATGCGCAGATCGTTTTCGATCGCTTCGTGTATCCTGTCCACGCTGCGGAAGATATCCTCGTTTTCGGATTTTGCCTTTACGGTGACAAAAACGGCGCGGTTCAGCGCCTTCCGTTCGCTTCTCGGCGCAAGCATCGCCAGCTTTTCGGAAAGGCTTTTGCTTTTTGCCGGGGTGATAAAGCTCGAAGCGCTCACCGCATCCACGAGCAGCTTCAGCTCCGCGGTGGAAAAATCGCGCCGGCCTATGTAATACCCGTATTTTTTGCCGCGCACGGAACGTATGTCCGCGCCGAGCTCACGCAGCACCTCGATATCGTCATAAACGCTTTTCCGTTCGCAGGATATCCCGTTCGCCCGCAGGAAGGCTATTATTTCCCCGGTGGAAACGGGGTGCCTTTCATCCGTGCGGTCGTAAAGCATATCCTTAAGCAAAACAAGCTTTTTCTTCTGTGCCGGGCTTTTCGGCATACTGCCACCGCCTTTCGCGCAATTCCTTCCGTTTATATCGTATATATACATTATAGCCGCGCGCGGCGGCGTTGTCAATCGCAGCCGCGCCCTTTATGCGGCTGCAGGTTAAAAAAACAAGGGAATTTCGTAAAAAAGTCTTGACAACCACTTGAAAAGGTGTTATTATAGTAAACTGCATTATAATGCGGGTGGAATCCCTTTTATTTGTGACAAAAGCGTAAATAAAGGACAAGCTTTCCCCGCAGGAACGGCGCCGCCGTGCCGGGCTGCCCCGGTGCAGGGCATAAAGAATTTGAATGGAGTGATCGGTTGATATGGTGAAAGAGCGGCTTCTCGGAAAAACTCTTCGTATGTCTTTTTCCAAGAACGACGAGGTACTCGAAATCCCCAACCTCATTGAGGTGCAGAAGAAATCCTTCAAGGATTTTGCGGAGCATGATATCGGCGAAATGCTGACGGATATATCCCCCATGGCGGATTATTCCGGCAACCTTATAATCGAATTTGTCGGTTATTTGCTGGATGAAACTCCCAAATACACCATCGAGGAATGCAAGGAACGCGACCTTAATTATGCCACGCCCTTTAAGGTCACCGTAAGGCTTACCAACAAGAACACCGGCGAAGTCAAGGAACAGGAAATCTATATGGGCGATTTCCCGCTTATGACGGACAGCGGTACTTTTATCATCAACGGCGCCGAAAGAGTCGTCGTTTCTCAGGTCGTCCGCTCGCCGGGCATCTATTATGATGAAATCGACGATAAATCCGGGCGTCACCTTCTTGCCGCGACGGTCATTCCCTACCGCGGCGCATGGCTGGAATACGAGACCGACAACTCCGATATCTTTTATGTGCGTATCGACAAAAACCGCAAGATCCCGATAACCGTCCTGCTGCGTGCGTTCGGCTTGGGAACGAACGAAGCGATACTCGAAAAGTTCGGGGATGAGCCTCTGCTCAAAGCCACTTTCGAAAAGGACACCATGCTTTCGGAGGTGGATCGCGTTATCCAGTCCGGCGGCATGACAAACCCCGTGGATGAAGCGCTCAAAGAGATCTACCGCAAGCTCCGTCCCGGCGATCCGCCCATTGTCGAAAGCGCCCAGATACTTATCAGCAATCTTTTCTTCGATCCGAAGAGATACGATATTTCCCCTGTCGGCAGGTATAAATTCAACAAAAAGCTTGCGCTTGCAAAGCGTATAACCGGCCATACCCTCTCGCGCGAGGCGGTCAGCCCCGTCACCGGCGAGGTTATTTACGAAGCCGGCAGGAAGCTTTCCCGCTCCGAAGCCGAGGAGATCGAACGCCGCGGTGTGAGCGAGGTCTGGCTTTATGCCGACGATGAGGGAACCGAATCCGAAGTCAAGGTGTTCTCCAACAAAATGGTGGATGCCGCAGCCGTTACCGGCATACCGGCGGAGGTTCTCGGGCTGGATGAATATGTCGCCGCGGAACCGCTCGAACGCATCATTTCCGAAGTCGGGCTCGAGGATACCGGCGCTTTTGTCGCCGCCGTGAAGCGCAATATCGACGACCTTATCCCCAAGCATATCACCGTCGATGATATCATGGCATCCGTCAACTACATGATCTGCCTTTACCACGGTATCGGCACGACGGACGATATAGACCATCTCGGCAACCGCCGTCTGCGCTCCGTGGGCGAGCTCCTGCTCAACCAGCTCCGGATCGGCTTTTCCAGAATGGATAAGATCGTCAAGGAGAAGATGACGACACAGGATATCGACACCGTTACCCCGCAGTCGCTCATCAATATCCGTCCGATCGTTTCCGCAATACGGGATTTCTTCGGTTCAAGCCCGCTTTCGCAGTTCATGGATCAGGCGAACCCGCTTGCCGAGCTTACACACAAGAGGCGTCTTTCCGCACTCGGCCCGGGCGGTCTTTCCCGCGACAGGGCATCCTTCGAGGTGCGTGATGTTCACTACACCCATTACGGCAGAATGTGCCCGATAGAAACGCCTGAAGGCCCGAACATCGGTCTTATCTCCTCGCTTGCGACCTATGCAAAGGTCAACAAGTTCGGCTTTATCGAAGCGCCCTACCGCGTTGTCAAAAACGGCATCGTCACAAAGGATGTCGTTTACCTTACCGCCGATGCGGAGGATGAATACGTCGTCGCTACGGCAAACGAACCGATCGATGCCGAAGGCCACTTCCTCAACCGCAAGATCGTCGGCAGACACAGAGATGAAATCCACGAATTCGAAGCCTCCAAGATAGACCTTATGGACGTTTCGCCGAAGATGGTCGTTTCCGTCGCCACGGCGATGATCCCCTTCCTCGAAAACGACGATAACACCCGCGCGCTGATGGGCTCCAACATGCAGAAGCAGGCTGTCCCGCTTATGATAAACGAAGCCCCGATAATCGGTACCGGCATGGAATACCGCGCCGCGTACGACAGCGGCGTGCTCGTGCTTTGCCGCAACGACGGCGTTGTCGAAAGCGTCGCTTCGGATTGCGTCGTTGTCCGCAAGGATGACGGCAATGCCGATATTTATAACCTTATCAAGTTCAAGAGAAGCAACCAGGGCACCTGCGTGAACCAGCGCCCCGTGGTGAGCAAGGGCGATATCGTCCGCAAGGGCGATGTGATTGCCGACGGCCCCGCCACCGATCACGGCGAAGTCGCACTCGGCAAGAACGTCCTTATCGGCTTCATGACATGGGAGGGATACAATTACGAGGATGCCGTTCTGCTTAACGAACGTCTTGTCCGCGACGATGTATACACCTCCATCCATATCGAAGAATACTACTGCGAATCCAGAGATACCAAGCTCGGTCCGGAGGAGATCACGAGAGAGATCCCCAATGTCGGCGACGATGCCCTGCGCGACCTCGATGCGGACGGTATAATCCGTGTCGGCGCGGAGGTACACTCCGGCGATATACTTGTCGGCAAGGTCACCCCGAAGGGCGAAACCGAGCTCACCGCTGAGGAACGCCTGCTGCGCGCGATATTCGGCGAAAAGGCACGCGAGGTGAGAGATACCTCGCTCAAGCTCCCGCACGGCGAATCCGGCATCGTTGTAGACGTACAGGTATTCTCCCGCGATGACTGCGATATTCTCGCCCCCGGCGTTATCAAGGTCGCACGCGTTTACATCGCCCAGAAGAGAAAGATCTCCGTCGGCGATAAAATGGCGGGTCGCCACGGTAACAAGGGCGTTATTTCCCGCATACTTCCGAGCGAGGATATGCCCTTCCTTCCGGACGGCACCCCGCTTGACATAGTTCTCAACCCGCTGGGCGTTCCTTCCCGTATGAATATCGGGCAGGTGCTCGAAGTTCACCTTGGCAGGGCGGCAAAGGCGCTCGGCTGGAAGGTCATGACCCCGGTATTCGACGGCGCAAACGAAAAGGATATCGAGGAATGCCTGAGCATGGCGAACCTCTACCGCGATCTCAGAAGCGACGAAACCTTCGAGGGCAAGGCGCTTTACAAGGAGGTCACGGACGAAGCTACCGGCGATAAGCATATCGAAAAGCTTACCCGTGAATGGATCGAGGAAAACCGCGAAGAATTCGATAAAATGCGTGCCGACGGTATCGTGAAGGTCGTCGACGGCAAAACCGTGCTTTACGACGGACGTACCGGTCAGCCCTTCGATAACCCCGTTACCGTAGGGTATATGTACTTCCTTAAACTGCACCACCTTGTCGATGATAAGATCCACGCTCGCTCCACCGGTCCGTACTCGCTCGTTACACAGCAGCCTTTGGGCGGCAAGGCGCAGTTCGGCGGCCAGCGCTTCGGCGAAATGGAAGTCTGGGCTCTGGAAGCCTACGGCGCGGCATATACGCTCCAGGAAATACTCACCGTCAAGTCCGACGATATCAAGGGCCGTGTGAAGGCATACGAGGCGATAGTCAAGGGTCAGAACATACCGACCCCGGGCGTGCCCGCCTCCTTCAAGGTTCTTGCAAAGGAATTGCAGTCGCTCGCGCTCGACGTGAGAGTGCTTGACAAGAACGATAACGAGATCCCGCTCAAGGATTACGATGACGACGGCGACGATACGAACGAAAAGCAGTTCAGCGAAAGCGAGCTCGGCGCCACCGTCAACGATATGCCCGACGATGTCATGTATGACGATGAATCGGGTATTGCCCCCGGCGAACCGGAGAAAAGCGAATCCGACGATGATTTCGGCGAAGAAGAGGTCTTTGTCTATGACGAGGACGAAAACAGCAGAGATGACTGATTGAAAGGAGATGCGCTAAATGGAAAACAATATTGAATTTGAATCCATAAAGATCGGTCTTGCTTCTCCGGAAATGATCAGATCGTGGTCATACGGCGAGGTAAAAAAGCCGGAAACCATCAACTACCGCACGCTCAAGCCCGAAAGGGACGGACTTTTCTGCGAAAGGATCTTCGGCCCGACAAAGGATTGGGAATGCCACTGCGGCAAATATAAAAGAGGCCAGCGCTACAAGGGCAAGATCTGCGAAAAATGCGGGGTGGAAATAACCACCTCCCGCGTTCGCCGCGAAAGAATGGGTCATGTGGAGCTTGCCGCTCCCGTTTCCCATATCTGGTATTTCAGGGCTATCCCTTCCAGAATGGGTCTGCTTCTGAACCTTTCGCCCAAGCTTCTCGAAAAGGTGCTTTATTTCGCCCAGTATATCGTTACCGATCCGGGTGAAACGCCCCTTTCCAAATATCAGCTTCTTACCGAGCAGCAGTACCGCGAATACCGCGAAAAGTACGAGGATGACTTCCAGGCGGGCATGGGCGCCGAGGCGATCAAAAAGCTTCTTGCCGAAATCGATCTCGAAGCCGAATCCGAAAGGCTCAAAAAAGAGCTGCTCACCGCGCGCGGCCAGCGCAAGGTGCGCGATATCAAGCGGCTCGAGGTCGTGGAGGCGTTCCGCCTTTCCGGCAACCGCCCCGAATGGATGATACTCGAAGCGCTCCCGGTTATCCCGCCGGAGATCCGCCCGATGGTACAGCTGGACGGCGGCAGATTCGCGACATCGGATATAAACGATCTTTACCGCCGCGTTATCAACCGCAATAACCGCCTTATCAAGCTCATGGAGCTTCAGGCGCCGGATATAATCATCCGCAACGAAAAGCGTATGCTCCAGGAAGCTGTCGATGCGCTGTTCGATAACGGCAGGCGCGGCAGACCGGTCACCGGTCCCAACAACCGCCCATTGAAATCGCTTTCCGAAATGCTGCGCGGCAAGCAGGGTAGATTCAGACAGAACCTGCTGGGCAAGCGTGTCGACTATTCCGGCAGATCGGTTATAGTCGTCGGTCCGGAACTGAAAATATACCAGTGCGGCCTGCCCAAGGAAATGGCTTTGGAACTTTTCAAGCCGTTTGTCATGAAGCAGCTTGTCGCCACCGGGAAATCCGGAAATATAAAGGATGCGAAAAAGCAGGTCGAACACGCGAACCCCGCGGTTTGGGATGCGCTTGATGTCGTTATCAAGGAACACCCCGTTCTGCTCAACCGTGCGCCGACACTCCACAGGCTTTCCATCCAGGCGTTCGAACCGATACTTGTCGAGGGCAGAGCGATAAAGCTTCACCCGCTTGCCTGCCCGGCATTCAATGCCGACTTCGACGGCGACCAGATGCCGGTGCACGTTCCGCTTTCCGCGGAAGCACAGGCGGAGGCAAGGTTCCTTATGCTTTCCCCGAACAACCTCTTGAAGCCGGTGAACGGCAAGGCGGTTACCGTTCCTTCCCAGGATATGGTGCTCGGCTCCTTCTATCTCACGCTCGATAAGGGCGGCGAACCGGGCGAGGGCAAGTACTTCGAGGATATGAACGAAGCCGTTATGGCATACGAAAACGGCGATATCGGTCTGCATTCGAAGATACACGTCCGCCTTACAAAGGATTTCGGCGGCACGGCAAGATCCGGCATAACCGAAACCACGCTCGGCAGGCTTATCTTCAATTACGGCGATAAGCGCACCGAAAAGAAATACATTCCAAACGAAAACGGAAAGACTGTCGCCGTCGACGTGCCGATAATCCCGCAGGATCTCGGCTTTGTGGACAGAAGCGACCCGAAGAACGATTTCAAGCTGGAAATAGATTTCGTCACCACCAACAGCGAGCTTGCGACTATAGTCGACCGCTGCATAAAGATCCACGGCTCCGCCGCGACCTGCGAGGTCCTGGATAACCTCAAGGCGCAGGGCTTCAAGTATTCCACGAAGGGCTCCATCACCATTTCGGTTTACGATATGACGATCCCGCCCGAAAAGGAAACACTGCTTGCGGCAGCCGAACAGAAGGTCGATGCCATCACCGATTTCTACCGCAAGGGTCTGCTTTCCGATGAGGAAAGAAGCGACCGTGTCGTTAAGGTGTGGGATACCTGTACAAAGGATGTCGCGACCGCACTTCAGAAGAACCTCGATAAATTCAACCCGATCAACATGATGGCTGTCTCCGGTGCCCGCGGCTCGATCAAGCAGATCAGGCAGCTTGCGGGTATGCGCGGACTTATGGCGAGCGCCACCGGTAAAACGATCGAAATGCCGATCAAGGCGAACTTCCGCGAGGGCATGAAGATACTCGAATACTTCACCGCGGCAAGAGGCGCGCGTAAAGGTCTTGCCGATACCGCGCTCCGTACCGCCGACTCCGGTTACCTCACCAGGCGTCTTGTCGATGTTTCGCAGGATGTCATCATCCGTGAGGAAAACTGCCACGATCACGAAGGACTTTGGGTCAGCCGTATCGTGGATGTGCTTCCCGGCGGCAAGGAAGAGGTTATCGAGCCGTTCGAGGACAGACTTGTCGGCCGCTACTGCATAGGCGATATCGTCGATCCGAACACCGGCGAGGTCATCGTCCCCGACGATACCATGATCTCCGATGCTCAGGCAAGGCGTATATCCGATGCCGGGATCGACCGTGTCCATATCCGTTCGCTCATCAACTGCCGCAGCAAACACGGCGTGTGCATCCACTGCTACGGCGCGGATATGACAAGCGGCAAGCCCGTTAATATCGGCGAAGCCGTCGGTATCATCGCGGCACAGTCTATCGGTGAACCGGGCACGCAGCTTACCATGAGAACCTTCCACAGCGGCGGTGTCGCCGGCGGGGATATAACACAGGGTCTTCCCCGTGTCGAAGAGCTCTTCGAGGCGAGACGCCCGAAGAAGACCGCCGTCCTTTCGGAATTCGACGGTACCTTCCGCGTGGAGGAAAGCAAAAAGACAAAACAGCTTATCGTCCGTGACGACGAAACCGGCGAGGAAAAGGCTACAAGCGTTCCTCTGCTCACCAAAGTCGCCGTCGAGGACGGAGCTCACGTTGTGAAGTGCCAGAAGCTGACCGACGGTACCGAAGCCCCCGCGGATATACTCCGTATAAAGGGTCTGGATGCCGTTTACGAATATATCATCAAGGAAACCCAGCGCGTTTACCGCCTGCAGGCGGTCGAAATCGCCGATAAGCATATCGAGGTCATTGCGCGCCAGATGACACGCAAGATCAAGATCGATTCCTGCGGCGATACGGGGCTCCTTGTCGGCGCGAATGTCGATGTTTCGGAATTCTACGAAGCTAATTCCGCCATCGAAAAATACAACGCCGAACACCCGGACGAAACGCCGAAGCTCCCTGCCGAGGGTACGAATCAGCTTCTCGGCATCACAAAGGCTTCGCTTTCCACCGATTCCTTCCTTTCCGCCGCTTCCTTCCAGGAAACCACAAAGGTGCTTGCCGAAGCAGCGATCAAGGGCAAAAAGGATCCGCTGCTCGGGCTTAAGGAAAACGTTATCATAGGTAAGCTCATCCCCGCAGGTACGGGTATGCAGATGTACCGCGATGTCGAGGTCGACACCGGCGACGAAGTTTCCGAAGGCGTTTACGAAGCGGAATAATTGCACGGTTTTTACCGCAGGACGGCTGAAATTCAGCCGTTCTGCGGCTTAACTGTCTTTGCACGGCGGGCGTTTTTTTGCGATTTTGCCCCCGAAACGGGCAAAATACAGGTAAACAGCCTGCAAAACAGTGAAAAATCGGCAAAAATGCTATTGACAACATATTTGCTTTTCTGTATAATCAAAATGTTGCGAAATTTCAGGGAAAGGAGAAAACAATGCCTACATTCAATCAGTTGGTAAAACACGGCAGGCAGGACAAGACCTACAAGTCCAAATCCCCCGCTTTGCAGAAGGGAACGAACACGATCAAGAACGTCGCGGTCGATCTTTCCAGCCCGCAAAAGAGGGGCGTCTGCACCAAGGTCGCCATCAAGACCCCGAAAAAGCCGAACTCCGCGCAGAGAAAGATCGCCAGAGTCAGGCTCACCAACGGTCTTGAAGTCACCGCCTATATCCCGGGTATCGGCCACAACCTGCAGGAACACTCGGTTGTCCTTATCCGCGGCGGCAGAGTCAAGGACCTCCCCGGTGTGCGTTACCACATCATCCGCGGCAAGCTCGATACACAGGGCGTTGCCAACAGAAAACAGGGCCGTTCGAAATACGGCGCAAAGAGACCGAAGGCATAACCGCCGCAAGGTCATTTTCAGGAACGAAATTTTCGTTTTCCTCGTGCTGATACGAAGAAATTTATATATATCGGCACTTACGGGAAGAAATTTTTCGAGTACCTGTGATCTCATTGAAGCGTGAAACCACGCTATCTTTATGAAGGAGGGAAGTAAAGTGCCCAGAAGAGAACACGGCTTTAAAAGAGAAGTGCTTCCGGATCCGATGTACAATTCCCAGCTCGTTACCAAGCTGGTCAATAACATCATGTATGACGGAAAGAAGACCACCGCACAGAGGATCGTATACGATGCGTTCGATATGATCCGCGAAAAGACGGGTAACGATCCGCTTGAACAGTTCAAGAAGGCTCTCGACAACATCATGCCCGCATTGGAAGTCAAGGCTGTCCGCAGAGGCGGCTCCAACTACCAGGTGCCTATGGATGTCCGTGCCGAAAGAAGGCAGACACTCGGTCTTCGCTGGCTTATCAACTATGCCAGAACAAGAAGCGACAGAACCATGAGCGAACGTCTTGCGGCGGAAATCATGGATGCTGCCAACGGAACCGGCGGCGCTGTCAAGAAGAAGGAAGACACTCACAAGATGGCGGAAGCCAACAAGGCATTCGCACATTACCGCTGGTAAACCGGCGTAAAACACAATTTTTATCCGGTACAATAATCAGAGGAGAAATATATGTCCAGACAAACTCCGCTTGAGCTCACCCGTAATATCGGCATAATGGCTCATATCGACGCGGGCAAGACAACCACAACGGAAAGAATCCTTTTCTATACCAACAAAACGCACAAGATCGGCGAAACACACGACGGCACCGCAACGATGGACTGGATGGAGCAGGAACAGGAGCGCGGGATAACCATTACCTCCGCCGCAACGACCTGCTTCTGGAAGAACCATCGCATAAACATTATCGACACGCCGGGCCATGTCGACTTCACCGTTGAAGTCGAACGCTCGCTCCGCGTGCTGGACGGCTCCGTCACCGTTCTCTGCGCCAAGGGTGGCGTCGAACCGCAGTCCGAAACCGTTTGGAGGCAGGCGGATAAATACGGCGTGCCCCGTATGTGCTATGTCAACAAGATGGATATCATGGGCGCGAACTTTTATCGCGTCGTCGATCAGATCCACGACAGGCTCAAGGCAAATGCCGTTCCGATACAGCTTCCTATCGGCGCAGAAGCAGATTTTGTCGGAATTATCGACCTTGTCAAGATGAAGGCTTACTATTATCTTGACGATAAGGGAGTCCAGATCGAGGAACGCGATATCCCCGCCGACATGAAGGACAAGGCGGAGGAATATCACCAGAACCTTTTGGAGCATGTCGCCGAATTCGACGACAGACTGCTCGAAATGTTCCTTGAAGGCGAAGAGCTTCCGGAAGCCGATGTCAAAAAGGCTATCCGCGCAGCTACCATTGCCGGCAAGATGGTTCCCGTTGTCTGCGGAACGTCCTATAAAAACAAGGGCGTTCAAAAGCTGCTCGATGCAGTCGTGGATTATCTCCCTTCTCCGCTCGATGTGCCGCATATCAAAGGCGTCAACTGCAAAACGGGAGAAGAGGAGGAACGTCCCACCTCGGACGATGCGCCCTTCTCCGCGCTTGCATTCAAGATCGCTACCGACCCGTTTGTCGGAAAGATCTGCTTTGTCCGCGTATATTCCGGTGTGCTCACCTCGGGCTCGACGGTCTACAACGCCACGAAGGACACGCGTGAACGTATCGGCAGAATACTGCTGATGCACGCAAACCACCGCGAGGATGTTGAAGAAATACGCGCGGGCGAAATCGCCGCCGTTGTCGGTGTGAAGAACACCACCACGGGCGATACTCTTTGCGACGAAAAGGCACCGATAGTGCTTGAATCCATGGAATTTCCGGAACCCGTTATCCGCGTTGCCATCGAACCCAAGACCAAAGCCGGTCAGGAAAAGATGGGCATCGCGCTCGCCAAGCTTGCCGAGGAGGATCCTACCTTCAAGGCATACACGGATGAGGAAACGGGTCAGACTATCATAGCCGGCATGGGCGAACTCCACCTCGAAATCATCGTGGACAGACTTCTGCGTGAATTCAAGGTAGAGGCTAACGTCGGCAAGCCGCAGGTTTCCTACCGCGAAACGATCACCGCAACAGCGGAAGAAAACTGCAAATATGCCCGCCAGTCCGGCGGTAAAGGTCAGTACGGCCATGTTATCATCAAGATCGAGCCCAACCCCGGCAAGGGCTACGAATTTGTCAACGAGGTCACCGGCGGCGATGTTCCCAAGGAATATATCCCCGCTGTCGATGCAGGTATCCGCGGCGCAATGCTTTCCGGCGTTGTTGCGGGTTACAATGTCGTCGATGTAAAGGTCACGCTCGAAGGCGGTTCGTACCACGAGGTCGACTCTTCCGAAATGGCATTCAAGATTGCCGGCTCTATGGCGTTCAAGAATGCGATGAGAAATGCAAAACCGATACTCACCGAACCGATAATGAAGGTCGTTGTCACCGCGCCGGATGATTATCTCGGCGTTGTCATCGGCGATCTCAACTCCCGCCGCGGCGCCATCACCGGCACCGAGCCGGTCTCCGGCGGCCAGCAGGTCACGGCAAACGTCCCGCTTTCGCAGATGTTCGGTTATGCGACCGACCTGCGCTCCAAAACACAGGGACGCGGCAACTACGTTATGGAACCGAGCCACTATGAAGTCGTTCCGAAGTCTATACTCGAAGCGATCGTCGGCGCGAAGAAGTAATTGCCGGAAAAACCAAAAAAGCCTTGACACAAGCGAAAAAATCGGCTATAATCAAATCAAATGAACAAAAACGGAGGACATTGAAATGGCAAAAGCTAAATTTGAAAGAACTAAGCCCCATGTCAACATAGGCACCATCGGCCACGTTGACCACGGTAAGACCACCCTTACCGCTGCTATAACCAAGACTCTTGCTCTCTCTGACCCTAACATCGAATTCCTCGCTTACGATCAGATCGATAACGCTCCCGAGGAAAAGGCAAGAGGTATCACAATCAACACCCGTCACGTCGAGTACGAAACCGCCAAGAGGCACTATGCTCACGTTGACTGCCCGGGCCACGCCGACTATGTTAAAAACATGATCACCGGCGCAGCTCAGATGGATGGCGCTATCCTCGTCGTTGCAGCGACCGACGGTCCTATGCAGCAGACCCGTGAACACATCCTTCTCGCACGTCAGGTCGGCGTTCCCGCAATGGTCGTTTACCTCAACAAGTGCGACCTCGTTGACGACCCCGAACTTCTCGAGATCGTTGAAATGGAAGTCCGCGAACTCCTTTCCGAGTACGACTTCCCGGGCGATGAAATTCCGATAATCAAGGGCTCCGCAAGAGAAGCTCTCCTTTCCGACAGCAAGGACCCCAACGATCCCGTTTATGCTTCCATCCACGAGCTTATGGATGCTGTTGACGATTACATTCCTACCCCTGCCCGTAACGAAGACAGCCCCTTCCTTATGCCTGTTGAAGACGTGTTCTCCATTTCCGGCCGCGGCACCGTTGCTACCGGTCGTGTTGAAAGAGGCATCGTAAAGATGGCGGACGAAGTTGAAATCGTCGGTCTCTCCACCGAAACCACCAAGACTGTCGTCACCGGTATCGAAATGTTCCGCAAGCTGCTTGACTTCGCAGAAGCAGGCGATAACATCGGCTGCCTCCTCCGCGGTATCAAGAAGACCGACATCGAAAGAGGTCAGGTTCTTGCAAAGCCGGGTTCCATTCACCCGCACACCAAGTTTGTAGGCCAGGTCTACGTTCTTACCGAAAAGGAAGGCGGCCGTCATAAGCCCTTCTTCCCCGGTTACAGACCTCAGTTCTACTTCAGAACCACCGACGTTACCGGTGTTATTACCCTTCCCGACGGCGTTGAAATGTGCCGTCCCGGCGATAACGTCGATATGAAGGTCGAGCTTATCACCCCGATCGCTATCGAAAAGGGTCTCCGCTTCGCTATCCGTGAAGGCGGCAGAACCGTCGGTTCGGGCGTTGTTATCGAAATCGATCAGTAATTTCGGTTACGCTTTGTGTAAGAAGGGCAGTGCAGTCAGCGCTGCCCTTTTTCCGTTCTCCGCAACAAGAGCTTTAAGGATGTTTTTATGAGCGAATGCAATTTCGGGCTGAATTTTCAGGATATGACCTTGTCGGATGTGCCCGCCATCCGCGAAATGCTTGAAAACGACCCTGTGCGTACCTGCGACAGAACACTTTGCGGGCTGTACCTCTGGGGCTTGTATTACGAATATAAAATGTGCATCGCCGACGGCACCCTTTATATCAAAGGGCGCGACGAAAACGGCGAGCCTGCATATGCCTTCCCTGTCGGCGGGGATACCGCTGCGGCGGTGAAGCGCATATTGCTGCATTGCCGCAAAAACGGCGAGGAAGCACGGTTTTCCTTCGTTCCGGCTTCTTTGCTGCCGAAGCTGCCCGGGGGTAGGGCGGAAAAGCTTTCCGGCTGGTCGGATTACGTTTATGCCGCCGATTCGCTGGCGACACTTTCCGGCAAAAAGCTGCACAAGAAAAAGAATCGGTTCAATAAATTCGTCGCCGATCATCCGGAGCACGAGCTTGTGCCGATAACCGCCGAAACTCTGCCCGAAGCGGTGGACTTTTATAAAAAATATTGCGATGAAGCCGGCTTTGCGGACCCGCGCCTATACGCCGAGCGTGCGGCGATAGAGCGCGTTTTTGCAGAATTCGGCAAGCTCGGCATTTTCGGTGCGGTTTTGCGCGCCGAAGGCAGGTGCGTGGGCTTTTCGGTGGGCGACCGTGTCGGCGATACCCTTTATATCCATTTCGAAAAGGCGGATAAATCCGTGGAGGGCGCGTACGAGGCGCTGAATTGCCTTTTTGTGCGCGAAAACGCGGCGGGCTGCGCCTATGTCGATATGGAGGAGGATATGGACGAGCCCGGGATACGCCAGGCGAAAACCGCATATAACCCCGTGATGCTTATAGATAAGTATGAGGTCGTGTTTGACACGGCAAATTAGCAAAAAAGTATTGACAATGCCCGCACTTTGCTGTATACTGATATTCGCCGGTCGAGATTGGAGAGATGTCCGAGCGGTTTAAGGAGCCGGTCTTGAAAACCGGTGACTCAGCAATGAGCCGTGGGTTCGAATCCCACTCTCTCCGCCAAACCCTTATGGCGGGTCATCACATATTTACGATATTTTCACTAAACGGAGAAGTACTCAAGTGGTGAAGAGGCGCCCCTGCTAAGGGTGTAGGTCGGGCAACTGGCGCGAGGGTTCAAATCCCTCCTTCTCCGCCATAAGTCCACCGTAATTTTGATAGAATTACGGTGGACTTTTTCTATGCCCGAAAACCGCTTGAAATCAAGACTTTTGCCGTTTTTGAGCATAAACGAACCCCGCCGCAGAGCGATTCTGCGGCGGGGTTTTGTGCGTTTTAGGAGGATTGCAGCTTTCTGTGCCGTTGTAATCGTTAAAAAGCCGAGTGTTCGTTGAACTGCTGAGGGTAATCGTTGAATTATAGGTGCAACCGTTAAATGATTGTTTTTCAATATTAGAGATTTAACGATTGTAGGTTGAATATAAAAACACAGTTATAAATACTTTATACAGTTGAATTAAAGCAAAGAGGAGAAATCCGCCCACCGCGGTATGTCTTTTATCAACATATGCGGAAGCAATGTCAGGGCTGCAACTGTCGGAATAATCAGATACAATTTTCGCAAAAGCTTTGACGCAAAGCAAACAATAACTGAAAGCAACACAAAGCCAAGCATTCGTTTCAGCTCAAAAAGAGCCGCGTACAAAAGCAACGGCGTGTTCATCGGCATCGGAATTCCGATAACGCTGAGTGGCGGAGCCGACAGGTTTTCAAGCGGGTACATCCTCGTTAAGGACACAATGTCGGTCGCCGTAAAGATCAGGTACAATACAGCCGTAACAGTTGCGGCTGTCAGAAATTTGGTGCGGTCAAGCACATATCCTCCGTGCTTAACACTCGGAAGCACTCTGTCCATACCGCTTTTGTACTCAAAGGAATATATACCGGCAAAAAGCAAAAGGATCAGTGCATAAAGATACAAATCAGGCCCCGCACCGAATAACGTCTTCCAACCGGAATCGTAAATAATCTCCGCTTTCTTTCCCGCATTGCGCAGTGATTCGATATGCCGCCTCTGTTCATCCAACCTGAGAAAAGCCGACTGCCGTACCTCGGCGGCATACAGCTTTTGCAGATATTCGTTGTATTCTTCCGATGTGATCAGACCGTTCTGCACCTGTGCCTTCATTTCCTCGTACCGGGAAAGAATGGCTTCACATTGTGCAAGTCCGATCGTGATGGTCGCCGATTTATCTTCGGTCAGCTCTCCGCCAAGTTCGGTGCATAGTCGGTAATACTCCCTCTCATACGGGTCATTCTGACCGTCATTTTCAACGCAGAAATATATTTTCGAACCGAGCAGAAGCATCACAAGCAATATAAGCTTTGATGAAATGAAGATTTTTTTCAGTTCATACACATAAAGACCGTGCCGCCTTATGCGGCGGGATCCTTTTCTTTTGAGAACTTTTTTTCGCACAGCATCTGTTTTCTCGAGCAGCAGGTTTTCTGCCCTATGCATCCGTTCCCCAAACAATGTCTGGCGATTTCCGACAAGACAGAATATCACGCCGAGAAGGACACCTGTCAAAAGCAAAAGAATTGCGTAAAAAGGCAGTGAATCCACCGCAATACCAAACAGATTCAACGCGCGGTAACGGGTAAAAAGACTTCCAAGGTCAAATCCCGAAAGATACAGACACGTGCAGACAGTACCTCCGCTGAGAAATGTGAAAATATAGCTTCCTGACAGCTTGCCGACCCCAGCGGAAAGCAATGCGACCAAAAAGGTCAGCGCGGAGCTGATTACATACACGGTCAGAATATACCCGATTATGCTCATCGGATACGGGCAAAACTCCATGCTTTGAACCGAAACAACCGGTGCTTGCAATCCGGAGAAACCGAACTTTATGCCGCATACCGTCAGATTCAGAATCGAAAATACCGCCGAAAGCCCAAAGGAGAGGAACAGCATCAGCCATAGTTTATTTACGTACGTGCGGTTGCCCCGCTTTGAGATGCAGAGAAAAGACTTCATCCGGGAGTCGTGCTCGCAGAGTATGATTCTGCTCCCCAAAATAACGACTAAAAAAAGCAGCAAGGAAATCTGTCCCGACATGGCGACATATTCATCAAAGCCGCTTATTCTTTCGGGAATCTGCCCGCTCCCGAGAATGGCTGTGTAATTTTCGATCACTTTTTTTTGATACCTGATAACAAAGCTGTCCCCTCCCCCTGAGAGGTCGGCAATATTCCGTTCCGCCAGCCGTATTACACGCTCAATATCGCTCCGATAGCCGGCAATATATTGTTCGTCCGAACGCTTCTTGTCAACGCCGGAGGGCGACAGATAGCACAAGAGCGCATTGACAAGCAGAACTACCGTAACCAAAAACAAAATCCCTTTTGAGGAAAACAGCTTTTTCAGTTCATAACGAAGCAGTTTCATAGTATATCACCGAAAATATATAAGTAATAATCCTCAAGCGTTGGCACAAGCGGCACGGCGCCCTCGCATGGCTGTCCTTCACTCAAAAGACGCAGCATCAGACCGTCGGCATCCGGAACGGTGGAGCAGATGCGATATTTCTTTCTGAACTCCCCGGCGGCATTATGCTCAACACGGACTCTCCAGACCTTACCGCTCATTTTTTGTATCAGCTTTTCCGGGGCGGCAATATCCGTGACTTCGCCTTGCTTCAGAATAATGACCTCGCGGGCGATTCCTTCAATGTCCGGGACGATGTGCGTCGCCCACAGCACCGTTCTGTCCGACGCTGTCTCCGAGATAAAGTTGCGCACGGCAATACGCTGCTTGGGGTCAAGTCCCGCCGTCGGCTCGTCGAGTATGATGATCTCCGGTGAGCCGAGAACCGCCTGTGCAAGCGACAGCCGCTGCTTCATGCCGCCGGAAAGCGCAGAAATTTTCCGGTCGACGCAGTCATCCAACTCAACGCGCCGCAGTATGTAATCCACCTCACCCTCGTTGCCGCGCGGAAGTCCTTTCAGTTCGGACATATAGAGAAGAAAATCCCGCACCGTAAACGATGGGTACATACCGGGGTACTGCGGCATATATCCGATCCTTTCGCGGTATGCCGTTCCGAGCGATCGGATGCCCTGACCGTTATAAAGAATCTCACCTTCAGTGGGCGGCAGAATCCCGGAAATGATGTTCATCATGGTCGATTTCCCGCTTCCGTTCGGCCCTAAAAGAGCGTATATTCCGCTTCCGAGGGTGATATTTACGCTTTTGAGCGCCGTCACCTTGCCGTATTTTTTGGAGATGTTTTTCAGTTCAAGCATATCAGTCAGTCCTCACGATTTTGTTATCGCCGGTTTTGATGTTGATAAGCAGAAGCGCACTTTTCCCGCGCCGGACGTATTCTCCTTCTCTGTCGTAGGTGTACAGTTCTATACCGATGTAGTCGCCGGTTCCGCTTTTTCCGGAAACACCGACAGCACCGGTAAAAGTGCACCCGGAATCGCTGATGTCGCACAGAAGCCGCTCACCCTTGCCGTCAAGATCGCATATATACAGCTTTCCCCCGTTTTTGTCGGTAACGGCAATCTGCTCACCTGACATCCCGTCCTTCATATACCCGATAAACGGAACCGTATCCTGAAATCTGAAATAAAGGATGTTGTCCTGATATATCGCCGGGAAAGAGCACATTTCGGGAAGCACGGTGACAGTCTCCCCTGTCATCCGGTTTTTTCGCAGCAGTCGAAACGCAGGCAGCTTACTGCCGAGGACTCCCTTTACCTCCCCCGTTGGTTCAACGATAAAGGAATACTCCCCACTTGAAAGTCTTTCAGCGTAGCCTCTGTCGCCGTCAATCCTGTTTTGATATGCCATATCGGTGGAATAATATTCCCCAGAGCCCGTATTCCAAAAAAGCCGTCCGTCGCGAGCGGTAATCAGATTCTGCGGAACCGGCAGACCATCATCGGTCAGCGAGGTGACGGTATTATTCTTGATATTGCATTTCATCAAAAGGAATGAAACCTCTCCGTCCTCAGAGAATCGGTTAAGGTTGAAATAAACATCCTCCCCGGCAGCATTCATGCCCGACAGCGTCCCGCCGTCTGCGGTGTACATCACTTTGTACCGTCCTGTCTGCAAATTGAAACTGCACAAACGGGTCGCTCCGCCATATTCCGAACCGCCGGAAAGATAGTATATATACTGCCCCCGGAAAACCGGGGTACCTTCCATGTGAAAGAACGGACAGCCCTCATCGTTGTGCCCGCACAAAGGGTCGGGACAAAGCGGCGATGCCGTTGCGTTGTCCACACAAAAGCGGAAAAAGGTACCATTCATGTTCGCGTAAATATAGTTGTCCGTGTAATTGACGTCTGGCTCCTGCGCGGTTTCCTTTGTACAGGCTGCATACATCAGCACTGATAGCAGCACGAGCAATGCGGCAAATTTTTTCATCGTTCGCTCACTCCATTTCTGCGACCCTATAGCTTCCCGTTTTCACATTGATGACAACGATTGCATTCTCACCCCGTTCAACCGTCTGGCCATCCTCGGATTGCCGATAGCTGATCAGCGTCGTGCAGTAATATTCTCCGTTTCCGGAGCTCCACAGCATACTGTTTGTGATTCCGAACAGATATCCACTGCCGGCAATATCGCAGAGCAGGCGGTCGTTCTGCCCATCGAAATCACAGACATACAGCTCTGTGCCGCGAGCATCAAATATCTTTTTTCTCTCCACACTGTCCTCGTCAACTATGTCTCCTATCAGAAGCGGCTCTTTCTGAAATCTGTAATAAAACACCTTCCCGTCATAGATCATGGGGAACGAGGGATTGTTCCTGACAATGACGGAGGTTTCTCCACTCGTCAGATTCTTGCTGACAACATCGCAGGTATACATATTGATATAAGCGCGATCGATCACCTGAATGTTTTCTGTCATGACGCTGTAATTGCCCGAGCGGGTGCGGTCGGGCAATCGGTCGCCATCCATACGGTTCTTGCCGTCTATGTCGGTCGAAAAGTAGGTTTCGGCACCACCTGCGTCCTCCCAGTACAGCCTGCCATCCACGCTGGCATAGATGTCCGTGTTTTTCGCGGCGCCCGTGTTGCCGAGATCTGTGGTCTTGCCGTCACGGATACTGTAACGCATGAGGCGGAATGTATATGTCGGGGATTCTTTACCGTCGCCGACGAGCTCAAGAAAATAGACATAATCGTCAAAAACGAACAGCCTGGCTATTGTCGCGGCGCTGTTTTCATACAGTATCGCGAGCTTTCCGGATTCCAGATCAAACCGGCAAACCTGTCTGCAATACTTCATCGGTACACTGCCCCTGAGGTAATATATACTGCTCCCGACAATGCCAGAGCCCGCGGTATTTATGCCGTAAAACGGACATTCGTTTGTGTCATGCCCGCACAACGGATCCGGGCAGACCGGTGTTCCCGTTGCACTCAGGACATCGATCCGATAAAGCGTATGCGCCGAGGTGTCCGACGGTTTCCACATGGTATAAACATAGTTGTCCGTGTACGTTTTTCCGTCCGGTTCGTTATTTTGCCCGCCGCAGGACGGCAGCGCGAACAGCATGGCTCCGACAATCAACAATAAGAACAAGTGCTTCATATACAACCCTCCTTTTGGTTTGGCTCATTCTTCTAAGAATATGCGTTCCTGCCTTTTTACTACGTTTATGTACTTGCAATCTTCCGAATGTGTTTTCGTTTCCCGATGCTTTCTCACGGTCTCATGATAGCTCAATCGATGTTCTCGCATACCATTATAACACACATCTTAAATTCTGTCGAGCACCTGCTGTTTTCTCGTCCCGTTTTGCCCATTAAAGTATGCACCTGCATAAGTGTCTAACTTTTGATTGTGCTTCAAAAGCGGGTGCGTTTTGTTGCTGCGTTTTCGCTCCGTTATTTGAGAATTGCTTCGGCAAGGGCTTCGATCTCCGAAAGTGATTTTTCGTTAAGAGCGGAGCGGACGGTCGCCACGGGTTCGGCAAAGGTGATATCCGCGCAGGGTTCAAGCAGAGAACGGATCGCTTTTGCCGCGCTCGGCGCCCAGGAGCCGTTTTCGATAATGCCGACAGTGCGCTTGCGGAAGGACCGCGCCGCAAGCCGGGAAATGAAATCGCGCACGGAGGGGGCGACATCGCCGTTGTAGGAGGGCGCGGCGATGATCAGCCTGCCGCAGCGGAAGGCGTTTTCGATCGCTTCGGAAAGATCGTCGCGCGCAAGGTCGTAAACGGTAACATCCTTTTCGCCCCGGCTGCGCAGAGCCTCCGCCGCCGCAAGCGCCGCTTTGCGGGTATTCCCGTGGAAGGTGGCATAGGCAACGGTTACTCCGTGCGGAGATTCCGGTTCGTAGGACGACCAGATATCATAAAGCTCGAAGTACCTGTGAAGATCGCCGTGCAGAACCGGGCCGTGGAGCGGGCAGATGATACGGATGTCGAGCGCTTTTGCGGCTTTCAGAAGCTGCTGCACCGGCGCGCCGAACTTGCCGACAATGCCGAAGTAGTAACGCCGCGCCTCGCACGCCCAATCGTCGCCCGTGCCGGGAACGCCGAATTTGCCGAAAGCATCCGCGGAAAAGAGCGTGCCGGAAAGGCTGTCGAAGGAAACGAGCACCTCCGGCCAATGCACCATCGGCGCGGCGACAAAGGTGAGCGTGTGCCTGCCGAGTGCAAGCGTGCTGCCGCCGGCAACCACGAGCCGGTTTTCGAACCCATTGCCGGGGAAGAAGGCTTCCGCCATTGCAAACGCCTTTGCGGAGGCGACAAGCACCGCCGACGGGTATTTTTCGGCAAAGGCTGCGACGGAGGCGGAATGATCCGGCTCCATGTGGTGGATGATAAGATAATCCGGCTCCTTCCCGCCGAGCTCGCGTGCAAGGTTTTCGAGCCATTCCGCGGTGAAGCGGCTGTCCACCGTGTCGGTAACGGCGATCTTTTCGTCCAGTATCACATAGGAATTGTAGGAGATCCCGTCCGGAACGGGGTATTGTCCTTCGAACAGGTCGATATCAAAATCGTTTACTCCGATATATTTTATATCCTCGGTTATTTTCATTGTTTTTCTCACTTTCTGTCGTATAAACTGATTATATAACGGATCGCGCCGCAAGGCAACCGATTTTTTGTATAAAAACTGCACAGAACCACTTCCATTCGGGTGCGGTTTATGGTACAATATGATAAATTCGCGCCCGGAGGGTATGCCGCATGGTCTTTTCGACATCCGTTTTTGTTTTTGCCTTCCTGCCGGCAACTCTTGCCGTTTATTATATCACCCCGCACAGGTTCCGCAATCTTGCGCTTTTTATCGTTTCGCTTGCCTTTTACGGCTGGGGGGAACCTAAATATATCGCGCTGATGCTCTTTTCCATAGCGACAGCCTATGCCTTCGGGTTTCCTATCGAGCGCAACCGCGAAAAAGCCCCGCGCAGGGCAAGGACATACCTGATAATATCGCTCGCGCTGAATCTCGCCGCGCTGCTCTTTTTCAAATACTATAACTTTTTCGCCTCCAATTTCGGCTTTGCCGTTATCGAGGGGCTCAAGCTTCCGGTCGGTATCAGCTTTTACACCTTCCAGATAATGTCATATACCATCGATCTTTACCGCGGCGATGTTCCGCTTGCAAAAAGGATCGTTCCCTTCGGCACATATGTAACGCTTTTTCCGCAGCTTATCGCGGGGCCGATCGTGCGCTACCGCGATGTCTGCGACGCGCTCGAAAACCGCAGGGAAACCGTCGCGGGGTTCGCCTCCGGCGTTTCGCGGTTTACCGCCGGGCTTGCCAAAAAGCTGATACTCGGCGATTCCGCCGCCGCCGTGGCGGAACTGATGTCCGTGAACGCCGGCTTCGGGCCGACGGCGCTCGGCTCCTGGGTCACGATGCTTTGCTATACGCTGCACATATACTTCGATTTTTCGGGGTATTCGGATATGGCGATCGGGCTGGGGCGTATGTTCGGCTTTGAATTCACCGAAAACTTCAATTATCCCTATATCGCGAAAAGCGTCACCGATTTTTGGCGCAGGTGGCATATCACGCTTTCCACATGGTTCCGCGAATATGTCTACTTTCCGCTGGGCGGCAGCCGCCGCGGAAAGCTGCGTACCTACATAAACCTTGCCGTTGTGTGGTTTTTGACCGGCTTTTGGCACGGCGCGGATTGGAACTATATCATCTGGGGCGTGTATTTTTGGGTGTTCCTTGTTATCGAAAAGGCGTTCCTCGGCAGGCTGCTTGCAAAAACAAGGGTGCTTTCGCACGTTTGGACAATGCTTATTGTCGGCTTCGGGTGGATAATCTTCTTCCGCAATTCCGTCGGCGATATACTCGAATTTCCCGGGAGGCTGCTCGGGCTCGGTATCCCGTTCACAAATGCGACAACGAGCTATGACTTTCTGCGGCTGCTGCCGTTTTTTGCCGTTTGCTGTATCGCCTGCACTCCGCTGCCGAAGAAGCTTTTCGAAAAGCTTTCCGCAAAATGCAATGCCGTGTATTACCTCCGCCCGGTGATCATTGCCGCCGTGTTCCTTGTCTGCGTGGCATATATGGTGAACGACAGCTTTTCGCCGTTTCTATATTACATTTTCTGATGCGGGAGGAAATTGAAATGAAAAACCGTCTGCCGGACATTTTGACCGTCGCGCTTTTCTGCGGGATCGTGTTCCTGCTTTCCGCGGCATTCGTGCTGCTGCCCGCCAAGGATTTTTCGCCGGACGAAAACCGTGCGCTCGAACAGAAGCCGGAATTCACGGCTTCGCGGCTTTTCGATGGCTCGCTTACATCGGATGTGAACGGCTGGTTTTCCGACCAGTTTCCCGCACGCGGGTTCTTTCTCAAGCTCCGCGCCGCAGCCGAAACCGCACTTTTCAAGCGCGAAAACAACGGCGTTATCGACGGCGACGGTATATACGCCGTCCGGAGCTTCAATGCAAGGTATTCCCGCCGGCTGGAAAGCCGGGATACCGACGGCTTTTACGAAGAAGCCGTAAAGGCTCAGCTCGAAAACATCGGAAAACTGGGCGAACGGCTGGATATCCCGCTTTATACCGTTATCCCGCCGCGCACCGTGGATATCGCCGCCGGCGATCTTCGCGGATATTCGCCGGTAGGGGATATTACCGCCTGTATCCGCGAAAGCATTCCCGAAAGCGCAGGGTATATCGACACCTTCACCCCGCTCAAAGCCGCTTACGATGCGGGCGAATACGTTTATTACCGCACCGACCACCACTGGACGGCGCACGGCGCATATATCGCGTATACCGCCGTGATGCAGTCGCTCGGAAACGGGGCGAATATAATACCCGAATCGGAATTTACCGCCGAAACGGTCGACGGCTTTGTCGGAACAACGGGCGCGCGCGCCCAGTTCCCCTTCATGCTCACGGATACGTTAACGCTGATGACCCGCGCCGACGACGGCGAATACGAAGTCACTGCCGACGGCAAGCCTATCGACGGGTTTTTTGTCAGAAAGTGGCTTGCGGAATCGGATAAATACAGCGTTTATCTGGACGGCACCCACGGTGTGACGACAGTTCGCCGCGCCGGCGGCGGGCAGAGAAAGACCCTGCTCATATACAAGGATTCCTTTGCAAACAGCCTTATACCCTACCTTGCGCGGGAATACGATATTATCGCGCTCGACCTGAAAACCAATGTCGCGTTTTCAGTCGGCACCGCCGCCGCCCTGTACGGCGCGGATGCCGCTTTGATCGTATACAACGCCGAAAACCTTATAACCACGGTGGAGCTCGGCGTGCTCAAATAAAATAAAAACCGAAAGGCAACAAAATGAAACGAATCGCTATCATTGCGGCAGTAATACTTCTGCTTGCCTCTGTTGTTCTTGCCGCGTGCGGCAAAACGGGCGAAAGCTCTGCGCCCGCACATGATATCTCGCTTACGAGCGAATACGGCGCTTCCTCCGCAGAGGGTTCCTCTGCGCCCGAAGCAGACGAAAGCTCCGAATCTTCGGCAGAGGAAAGCTCCGAACAGCCCGAGCAAAGCGAACCCATAGCCGAGGTTTCCGGCAGCGAAAGCAGCGCCGATTCGGAGTATGAGGGCGAGGAAATAAACCTGCTTTATGCGAGCTATTCCGAAAAGCCCTATTATGCCATTGTCGGCACCTGCGCGCAGGGCGCAACGATAACCGCGCGCTCCGCCTCCGGCACGGAATACACCTCCGAATCCTTTTACGGCTGGTTCAGTGTCCGCGTCAAGTGCGAATCCACCCCGGACAGCGTTTCGCTCACGCAGTCCGCGGGCGGCAAACAGCTCGGAAACACGCGCGTGTTCAGCATAAAGCCCGTCACGCCGAGCTCGGAAATGTGGCCGATAATCACCGGCAAAAATATGCAGTTCTTCCTGCAAAAGATGCTGCCGGACTTCCGCGGCACCAATCTGCCGAGCGCCGATACGCTTTCCCGCCTTACGACAAGGGTGCGCAACCGCGTGAACGATATGCGCAGCTACAACCCGAAGGCAAACATTATTTACCTTATCGTTCCCTCCGCCATGACCACCTGCCCGGAGCTTGTCCCGGAGGAATACGCGCCCGCCACCGGAAAAACACGCCTGGATCTCGTTCTGGATGCCATCAATGCTTCCGGGGCGTATGCCGTCGATCTGCGCCCGGTTTTCGCCGCGCATAAGGATGACGAACGCCCGCTGACCTACAAGACGGACAGCCACTGGACGGATTATGCCGCCTATCTTGCGTATAAGGAAATATTCGATTATATTTCCAAGGATTATCCCGCCGCTGCGCCGCGGCCGGACACCGATTTCAACTGGAACCCGGGGTATTACGAATCCGGCGATATGACATATTACCTTGCCATGTCGCAGACCGAGGTCCGGGAATACGAATTTTACCGCACCTTCAACTTCACGGCGCCCAACGCCGTCACAAAGGTCACGCGGTACCGCCGCCCGAGCAGCCTTGTTTACAGCGATGCTTCCACCGAGGCAAACACCATCCGCACCGACCGTCCGGAGCTTCCGAGCTGCTATGTCCTGCGCGATTCCTTCTCCGCACAGATATACGATATCCTTGCCGAGCGCATGGATACGACATATTACAGCGGTATGTGGGATCACACCTGGAAGCAGTCCTTCGTGATGGACAATCAGCCCGATTATGTCATATACATCCTTTCGGAATGGAATATCGACGCGATAATCAACGGCTGATCCGCATTTATACGGCAAAAAAGGAACCGCACCGGTTCCTTTTTTCGTATCTTTATTCGGTTTCGGTATCTTATCCGGCCCTTTGTGCCGAAGGCAAGGTCGAGCACCGGCAGGGCAATGATGATCAAAAGAAGTATTCCCGCCGTAAACGCAAGTATGGTTTTATCCCTGCGCAGCGAGCGTATCTGCTTTTCCGCGTTTTGGCGTATTTCCTCGATATGCTCGGCATAAATATCGCCGTGTTCGGCTTCCTTTTACTGCTCCTTTTCGCTGCCGATGCCCCCCATGGAACCGCCCGTTGCGTTTACCGGGCTCTGCACCGTTCCGAAGTGCGGGTCGGCGGTTTCGCCGGAGAAAATTTTGCGGATCGCGGATTCGGATATCCCTGTCGCCTTTTCGAGTGCGGTCCGGGACATACCGGATCTGTTTTTCGGTTCCGTAAGATATGCGCGAATGTCATCCATGACAAAATACCTCCCACTTCGACATTTGTAAAGAACACCCGGTTTTTCGCGTAAAGCGGCGCCTTTTTGCCAACAATGTCAAGCCCGGCGGGGGAACAAAAACAAAGCAGCGCAAGTTTTGCGCTGCCTTATTTTATATGTTTAAGATCAATAAGCCTTTGCCCAGGCGACAATATGCTTTGCTTCCCTGCCGCAGCAGACGCATTTCGCGCCTTCACCGACCTCATGGCCGAAGGGGATGCAGCGCGAGCCGACACCCGTTTCCTCCTTGACCTTATCCTCGCAGGCTTCGTCGCCGCACCAGGGGGCAAGAACGAATCCGTCGCCCTTTTCGGCAAGCGCCTTTATAATCTCGTCGGTCGTTTTGCATTCGTATGTGCGTGCCGCACGGCGTGCCAGCGCGTTTTCGTACATGATATCGCGTGCGCGTGCAAGCTCGGCTTTTACGGTGCCGACAATGCCTTCGAGGCTTGCCGCGTTCTTTTCGCCGTTTGCGCGCATTGCGATAACGCATTTGCCGGCTTCGATATCACGCGGACCAAGCTCGATACGCAGCGGAACGCCCTTCATTTCGTATTCGGAGAATTTCCACCCGGCGCTCATTTCGCTGTCGTCCAGTTTCACACGGATGCCCGCGGCGGCAAGTTCGTCACGCAGAGCCCGCGCACGTTCAAGAACGCCTTCCTTGTGCTGTGCCACCGGGATAATGACAGCCTGCACCGGCGCCACATCGGGGGGAAGCACAAGGCCGTTGTCGTCGCCGTGTGTCATGATGACCGCACCGATAAGGCGGGTTGTAACGCCCCAGGAGGTCTGGAAGGGGTGGACCTTTTTGTTTTCCTTGTTTGTGTATGTTATATCGAACGCTTTTGCAAATCCGTCGCCGAAATAATGGCTCGTGCCTGCCTGCAAAGCCTTGCCGTCGTGCATGAGCGCTTCTATGGCGTATGTCGCCTCCGCACCGGCAAATTTGTCGCTGTCCGTCTTTCTGCCCTTTATCACCGGCATCGCGAGGTTCTTTTCGCAGAATTCGGCATATATGTCAAGCATTCTTTCGGTTTCGGCAATGGCTTCCTCCGGCGTGGCGTGGATGGTGTGACCCTCCTGCCACAGAAATTCGCGCGTGCGGAGGAAGGGGCGTGTCGTCTTTTCCCAGCGGACAACGCTTACCCATTGGTTATAAAGCTTGGGAAGATCGCGGTAGGAATGGATAATGTTGGAATAATGCTCGCAGAAGAGCGTTTCGCTTGTCGGGCGGACACAAAGCCTGTCCTCCAGCTCCTCGCTGCCGCCGTGTGTAACCCACGCGACTTCCGGCGCAAAGCCCTCCACATGGTCTTTTTCCTTCTGCAAAAGGCTTTCGGGGATAAACATCGGCATACATACATTTTCGTGCCCCGTCGCTTTGAACATCCCGTCAAGTATTCTCTGGATATTTTCCCATATCGCATAGGCATACGGGCGTATTACAAGGCAGCCCTTAACGGAGGTGTATTCCGCAAGCTCCGCTTTTTTTACGATATCGGTGTACCACTGCGCGAAATCAACATCCATCGGAGTGATCTCTTCTACCAATTTCTTATCTGCCAAAATATGTCGTTCCTTTCGAGAAAAAAATTTCGCTTCAATTCCCGGTTTTGGTGTTGCAATATCGGGAAATATCATTATAATATAATGGAGTATAACAGATTCAGGCGGCGTTGTCAATCTTCGCCGTGCCATATTTCAAACATATTTTCACGGAGGAATTATGAAACGATTTTCCGGGCTTATTGCCGTATTTCTCGCGATGATCATCGCACTCGGTTCCTTTGGCTTCGCCGTTTCGGCGGAACCTGTCGAGGGCGAACCGGATTTTACCGTCAAGATCAACTGCAACCTTCAGGATGCTCTTACATACACCTATAACGGAGCCTCCGGCGGCGCGGAATACAAGGGCGTCGCCGCGGCCGGCAGGCTTACCGTCGTCGTTGCCGTCAAGGACGGCTACAAAATGACGGATGCCGAATTCAGCGGCTCCTACCCTACGATAAGCGGCGAAAAGTCGGTATCCTATACCTTCAAGCCGGTTTCCGGAGGGAATTACGAATTCAGCATAACGGCGGAGCTTATCCCCGTTCCCGTCAAGGTCAGCTTTGATCTCGAATCGGGCGTGGCCTGCGCCGTGGACGGCATAGCCGATCCCGCCTCGCACGAATTTTTCAAGGGCGACAGCCTCACGCTGCGCTTCACCTTCCCGGAGGGCAGCTCCGCGGCCGATTACATATTCACCGTCAACGGTACCGAAAGCCCGATCGGCGACGACGGATCGGTTTCCGTCTCGCTTTCGGGCGACACGGTGTTCGCCGTCAAAAAGCGCGAAACGCCTCCCCCTCCCGCAGATACCTACAAGGTCCTCCTTTCCTTCAAGGGGCCGGGCAGCGTTCGCGTATACGATTACGGTGCGGAGCAAGACGGGGTCAAGGGAGATTCCTATGAATGCGATAACCCCGGCACGGAAGTCAAGTCCGAAGGGTACACCTTCAAGGCGGGCACGCGCATCGGAGTGCGGCTTACCCCCGCAACGGGCTACGAATGCCAATTTTTCACGATCAGCGACCCTAATAACGGGCCTGTGGAGCCGAACAACAAAAACCATTTCGTCTTCACCCTCAAGCAGGATACCGCTGTCACCGTTATCGTGAAGAAGAGCGGCGATACCCCCACCCCCACCGACAAGCTCACCCTGAACGTTTCGGCGGGCACCGGCGGCAAGGTCACCGTCGGCGGCAAAAACGTGCAGGGCATCTTCACCGCGCAGTACGACAAAAACACCGTCATAACCATCGCCTTTGCGGCGAATAGCGGCTATCTGCTCGACTCCGTCACGCGGGACGGCGCAGCCGTCGCCGTTACCGGCAGCAGCATAAAGATCACCATGACCGCCGATACGACGGTCCGCGTTTCCTTCAAAAAGGAGGGCGGCGGGAATGAAGATCCTGTCACTCCCGAAAACGTCATAACCGCAGCCGGCATAGTCTGGACATCGAATCCGGTGCGCATAAATATTTCCGAGGGCAAGCTTGTCGCCCCCGATGTGTTTGCAAAGATCGCGACGCTCTCCGGAAACGGCAGCGTTGAATTCGTAAGCGCAGGCGGCACGATATCCATTCCCTTCGGGGCTTCCGTCACTGCGGGTGCAAATGTCGATATGTCCGTCGCAAAGCTCACCTCCGGCAGTGTTTACGACGAAGTCACCGCCGCTATCCGCGGGCTTGTCGGCAGCGAACCGGTCTGCATGCCGTTTTCGCTTCCCAACGGGCTTTCCGCAAGCGAGCTTACCGCCGCGGGCGCAACGGTCAGCTTCAATACCGGCGCGCTTTTCGCGGATGAGGACAGCGTTTACCTGCTCGTCTACGATCGCGGCCGCACCGTTACCGAAGCTGATGAAAAGGGTGTCGACACCACTGTTTCGCTTCCGTTTTCGGCAAGCGAAGGCGCGCGCAGCGGCACCGGCGGGGTGAGAAAATATGCCTATGACGGAAGCGGCGTCGTGCTGCTTTCGCGCTCCGCACCCGAGCTTTTCCGCATAAATTCCTATGTCCTTAACGCCGGCGGCAGCATTACGCCGCTCGGCACGACAAAAGCCGCGATAAACCAGGATTATGCCTTCCGTATCGCAGCCGAGGACGGACATCACATAAAGCAGATACTTGTCGACGGCAGCCCGCTCGAAATTTCCGAAGGGCTTCGCAGCTATACATTTACGTTCGAACGTGTCGGCAGGGATCACACCGTGAAAGCCGAATTCGTTTCGGATACCGCCGCTTCGGACGAATCCGAGAGCGGAAGCTCCGTGGGTAAGGTACTGATAATAATACTTATCGTTCTTGTGGCGGCGGGCGGCGCGGCTGCGCTGTTTATCGTTAAATGGCGTCAGGAGAAATTCTGATGAAGAATCGTATTTCGGCGGCGCTTCGCGGGGCGATTGATGCGGTTAAGAAAAAGCCGTTCGTGCTTGTATGCGTGCTTGCGGCCGTCGCCGCTGTCGCCGCTGTCGTGTTCGCATTCCGCGGCGGGAAAGAAACCGAATGGAACAAAAACGCGCTTTCCGCCGGATTACCGGAAATCACCGCCGGCGCGGCGGAATATTCCGCTTCCGGAAACGCGTTTGCGGCATATTACAGCGGCGTTTCGCTTGCCCGTGCGGAGGAATATGCGCGCGAGCTCGAAGCCGCCACCGGGAAAAGCTTTTCCGGCGAAAGCTATCCGCGCGTGCTGGATGACGGGAACCGAATTATTACATTGCATATGAATGTCTCCGAAAACAGGCTTTCCGTTACCGTGATCGGGGATAAAACACAGGAGAACAGTTCAAAATGACTATCAACAATTCCATCAAAGCAATCATTTTACAGGGGACAAAGCTTCTTGTCGCCGACATGAAAACCGAGGACGGCAAGGAATATTACACGCTCCCCGGCGGCAAGCAGGAACCGGATGAACTCATGCTCGATGCGCTCCGCCGCGAAGTCGCGGAGGAAACGGGCTACGAAGTAGAGCCGAAGAGCCTTCTGTTTATCCGCGAGGGCTTCAAGGATGAAGCGCACAGGATAGAATTCATGTTTGTCTGCGATATAATCGGCGAAGCGGACAAAAGCAAGCTTGAATACGATTTCCACCAGATCGGGACAAAATGGCTCTCGATCGACAATATTATCCACGAAGAGCTTTACCCCGTGGAAATGCGCAATGTCATAAAGCAATACTATCTCGGCAAGCCGAACGATATATATCTCGGCGAGATGAAGTAAAAAAAGAGGTGGCTGCAATGGCGGAAAAAAGGACTTTTGTCGGAAACGGATACAGCGCCGGCGCTGTCGTTGATTTTATCGGGCGGTGCAGGGAAAGGAATATATTCCCGCGCGCCTTTACCGTGGTCAGGGGCGGCGAAACAGCCGTGCGCTTCTGCGCGGCGCCCTATTCCTTTGCGGAACCGATGCTGGTTTATTCGCTCTCCAAATCTTTTACCTCCGTTGCGTGCGGAATGTGTATCGATGACGGGCTCCTTTCCCCGGACACATCCGTGACCGAGCTTTTTTCGGATAAAATACCCGAGTCCTTTCCGGAAATCGCACGCGGGCTGAAGCTTTCCGACCTGCTTTCCATGCAAAGCGGTCAGGGGTGCTGCGCCATACCGCAGATGCGTTTTGCACCGGATTCGATCGCGGAGTTTTTCAGGCAGCCGTTTGTGACAAAGCCGGGAACGACATTTGTTTACAGCACCGCGGCAAGCTGCATCTGCGCGGCTGCGGCGGAGCGTGTCAGCGGCAAAAAGCTGCCCGATTTGCTTTATCAGCGTATGTTTTCGCTCATGGGCGAGGAAAAGCCCCGCTGGTTCACCCTTCGGGACGGGCAGTGTGCCGGCGGCACCGGGCTTTATATATCCTGCAACGCTTTGGAAAAGTTCGGCAGAATGCTGCTTGCAGGCGGGGTTTACGAGGGCAAACGTATCGTCAGCCGCGAATATCTCGAGCTTGCGACATCAAAGCATTCGGTGGATGTGAACAACGGCGCACCGGACTGGACAGCGGGCTACGGCTTCCAGTTCTGGATGAACGCGCGCGGCGGGTTCCGCGGCGACGGCGCATACGGTCAGCTTCTTATGGTATTCCCGGAGGAGGACACGCTCGTTACCTTCATGGGCGAGGTGGGCGATATGGCTGCCGAGGTCGGCGAGGTCTACCGCCTTCTGGACGAGCTTTCCGGTGAATCCGGCAGCGGCGAGGAGCTTGAACATCTTGCACAGACGATGTACCTCACAAAGCCGGTCGAAGCGCCCGTGGGCGAGCTTTCGGTTGAATTAGGCGAAAACGATATCGGGCTGCGTTCGGTTTCGCTTTACGGCGAAGGGCTGCTCCATGCCGTGCTCGGCACCGATTACGGAACGCGCGAGCTGGTTTGCGGCAACGGTGAATACATACTCAACCGTGTCATGCTCAAATATCTGAACCCGACAATAATCACCCACGATCCCATGCTCGGCTTGGAGGAGCGTATAAGCGTTTATGCCGCATACGAGCGCGGCGAGGACGGCGGTTATATTTTGACACTCCGCCATGCGGACACACCGCACGTCCAGCGCTGGCATATCGATAAAAACGGCATGGACATTTCGCTGCTTGTCGGCGATGTTGCACAGCGGCATTTTCCGGCAAAAACACAGGGAAACGCCGCGGAATAAAGGCCAAATAAAAAAACAAAGCGCTGTCGCTTACCGGCGACGGCGCTTTTCGGTAGACTTTGGGTAAAAAAAGAGACCCGTCTCGCACACAGGTCTCGAAAGCAACATTGCCGCCTCGCATCGCGGCGATGTCACATAGGAGAAAAGCAATATTGCTGCCGGAAGACTTTCCGGCATCCGCGCCGCGGCAAAGGCTTTGCGCACAGCGCACCTTTCGGAAGCAGATAACTGCCGTTCACGAAAAGCCGTGGTGTTATATACACGCCCCGATGTGAATCGGTTCACGCCCGGGCGACGTGTTCGGAATTTACCGGAGCAGATCCGGTTCAGCCGTTTTCGCTTTCGTTTTCGGCTTCCTTTTCGCGGAGTATTTTGTCGCCGTAAAGGTTGAAGCGGAAAAGCAGGCTGTCGTCTTCGGGATCATCGCAAATGATCTTTGCGCTGTTGACCATGCCGCCTTCGACTATCTTGGAAATGCCGAGAAGCTGGCAGAAGCGGCTTTTGAGGTTGAGCCTGTCGCCTTCGTCGGTAACAAGCCAAACATTGCCTTTGCATTGGTCGAGCGCTTCGATGAATTTTCCGAAATCGATTTTGTGAAGTTCTACGGAACTCATTTATATCACTCCTTCCCATTGACTTCGCCTATATTATATTCGCGGTATTGGTAAAAGTCAATTATACGACAGTACGAATTATATAAAATCAAAAGCTTTGTTTTGTGCAAAAGCAACAAACGAGGAGGGCCACCAATGGCAAGAAGAAAGGATTTTTGTTTTGAAGAAGCATCCGCTCCGCCGCGGTTCATAAGCGCGCTTTTTGCATCCTACGGCGTTTGCCACGCCTTCTTTACGCGGCTCGGCGGGGTGAGCGAGGGCGAGTTCGCAAGCCTCAATTTTGCCTGCGGCAGCGGCGAAAAGCGCGATACCTCCGGGAACGTTGCGGCAAATTACGCCGCAGCGGCGCGTTCGTTCGGGCTTTCGGCGGGGGATGTGTGCCGTGTCGTCCAGCGGCATACGGACATTGTGCTGCGCGTTTCGCACGCCGACTGCGGCGCGGGCGTTACAAATGAGTCGCCCGCTCCCGTTGCCGACGGGCTCTTCACGACGGAAAGCGGCGTTCTGCTTTCCGTGCGGACAGCCGATTGCGTTCCCGTGCTTATCGCCGATAAAAAAGGGCGCTTCTGCGCCGCGGTGCATTCCGGCTGGCGCGGGACTGCGGCGGGCATATCGGCACGCGCGGTTGCGCTTGCAAGGGGTGCGGGAATACCGCCGGAGGATATTATAGCAGCCATAGGGCCGTGTATCGGAGGTGAATGCTATGAGGTCGGCGGCGAGCTGCGCGGGAGCTTACCGGCATACCTTTCCGGCTGCTTTACCCCGCACGGCGGGAAATTTTTGCTGGATCTGACGGAAGCTAACATAAAAGTGCTTGAAAATTGCGGAATTCCGTCGCATAATATCTCATGTGCGGACGAATGCACCCTTTGCCGCGGCGAGCTGTTCTTTTCCCACCGCCGCTCGGGGGCTGTCCGCGGGACAATGAGTTCTTTTATACGTATCTGAAAGGGGTGCCTGTGTAAATGCCGAAAATATTCCACTGCGCCGATATCCATCTTGATTCGCCTTTTTCGCTTTCCTCCCCGCGCGGGGCGGAAAGGAGGCGCACGGAGCTGCGCGCCGCTTTTACCTCCGCTTTGATGTTCGCGCGCGACCGTAAGGCGGACATATTCATAATAAGCGGCGATCTTTTCGACGGCGAATATGTCACGCGCGACACGCGCGAATTTATAACGCGCGAGCTTGCAAAGCTTGCGCCGATGCCCGTTTTTATCGCGCCGGGCAACCACGATCCGTTTACTGCCGGATCTCCCTTCGAGGCGCTTTCCAAATTGCAAAACGTTCATGTGTTCGGCGCCGCGCGCGAAAGGGTGGAGCTCCCGGAGCTCGGCACGGATATATACGGTGTCGGCTTTACCTCGCGATATATGCTTTCATCCCCCGTTGCGGGGTGGGAAACAGCCGATCCTTCGCGGGTGAATATACTTGTCTGCCACGGCGATATGACCTCCGCCTCCTCCCAGACAGCGCCGATAACCGAGGCCGAAATCGCCGCAAGCGGGTTCGATTACATAGCGCTCGGGCATATCCACAAGGCAAGCGGCGTGCTGCGCGCCGGGCGGACATATTATGCCTACCCCGGTTGTATCGAGGGCAGAGGCTTCGACGAGACAGGCAAAAAGGGCGCGCTGTTCGGCGCGGTGGAAAAGGGCGAATGCAGCGTGGCGCAGTATTACTTTTCCAAATGCAGGTATGAGGAGATCACCGTCGATATCGGCGGCTGTAACGATAAATTCGAGGCGGTCGACCGTATCCGCGCGGCGATGAGGCCGTATGCGGAGGATACCGAGCTGCGCGTGCGGCTCTGCGGCGAGCTGCGCGAACCGTTCAACATACTGCCGGCGGAATTCGGTCGCGGGGCGGAGCTGCCGCGGAGCATAGAGCTTGTCGATAACACGCTGCTTTTGCCGGATATCGGCGAGCTGGAGGGCGAAAACACGCTGCGCGGCGTTTTCTGCCGCAAAATGCTCGCACGGATAAAAAAGCTTCCGGAGGGAAGCGCTGAATACCGCGAATGCGAGCTTGCGCTCAGATACGGGCTTGCCGCATTGCAGGACCGCCCCGTGGCGGATTATTCGGAGGAGGAACGCTGAATGAACGTCAGAATAGAAAAAATCGAAATCACCTCCTTCGGCAAGCTGAAAAACACCGTTGTCGATCTTGCCGGCGGAATAAACATACTCTGCGCCCCCAACGAAAGCGGCAAAAGCACGCTTGCGGCTTTTATAAAGTTTGTATTTTACGGCTTTGCCGGGCAGCGGCTGCAATCGATATCCGAAAACGAAAAAAAGCTGTACACCCCCTGGGACGGCGAAATTTCGGAGGGCGCCGTTGCCATAGAATGCGATGAGGGCAGGTTCGTTATCGAACGCCGAGTGACCGCTTCCGGCAGGGAAACGGTGAGCATAACCGATCGCCGCACCGGGAACTGCGTTCATTCCGGCGAAATACCGGGCGAGGTTTTCTTCGGTGTGAGCGAGGATATATTCTCCCGCACGCTGTTTTTTCGCCAGCTTACAACGCCGCAGGGCAAGGATGAGCTTCTTGCCGAACGGTTGCGGAATATCGCCATAAGCGCGGATGAGCGTATCGGCACGGGCAAGGCGGTGGAAAGGCTTACACAGGCGCGGAACGAGCTTAAAAACCGTCTCGGGAACGGGCTGATACCGCGGCTTACATCTCAGCGCAACGAGCTGAACGCCGAAATTTCGGAATCGGAGGCCTTCCGCGCGGAGTGTACAAGGCTTTCTGCCGAAATAGCCGCCAAAAGGGCGATCGTGGAGGAAACCGCGCAAAAGCTTTCGGAGCTTGCCGCCGAACGCAACAATATAGAAAAATACGAAGCGCTTTTGAGGCTGCGCGAAATACGTCGGATCGCCGGCGAAAGGCAGCATGCGGAGGCGGAATATGACGAAGCCCGTGCCGCAATAAAAAAGGATTCCGATACCGCCGGCAGCGAAATCGGTATGCTTTATGAAATGAACGCAAGGCTTGTCGCCGAAAAGAGCAGGCTCGAATCGCTCCGTTCCGCTTCAAAGGAGGCATCCGACGATCTCGAAGCCGCAAATGCGGCGCTTCCCTTTGATGATGATGCCGCCGAGGATGCAAGGGCGACAATAGCCTCCTCCGCGGTGACGGCAAGGATACTTGCCGTGCTGACGGGGCTTGCCGTGGTTGCCGGACTGGTTCTCGTGCTTGCCTTCCGTTCCGGTGCGGGATATGCCTGTATCGGCGCGGCTGCCGTATGTGCCGCCGTGGCGGGGGTGTTTGTCGCAAAGCCCTCCGCAAAGGCAAAGGAACTGGGGATCGCGGATGCGGCCGCTCTGCGTGCCGCGCTTGCCGCTTACCCCGCCGCAAAGGAGCGCAAAGCGCTTGCAGAAGAAAGACTTTCCGCAAGCACTTCGCGCGAAGGCGATTGCCGCGCGGAATGCGCCGCGCTCGAACGCCGGCTTTCGGAGGAGATAGGCGGCTATGTCGATTCCTCCGGCGGCAATTATTCGCAGATACTGGAAACGATCAAGCGTGCTTCGGATAATATCGGCGAAAAGCTTGCCGTGCTCAATTCCAAAAAGGATGCGTTTTCCGCCGCAACGGCGGGCGTGGATATAGAAGTGCTTGCCGAGCTTGCCGCGGGCGCCGTAAAGCCGGAGCGCGAACGCACGCTTGTCGACCGCGAAACGGCGTTTTATACCCAAAAGCACGATAACAATGCCGAACTGCTGCGCAATGCCGAGCTGAGCTATGCCTCCAACGAGGCACGCGGCGGCGATGCCGCGCTGATGGTGAGCCGCCGGGATGCGCTTTCCGCCGAAATAGAATCGCTTTCCGCCAAGCACGCCGCTTACGGCATTGCGATAGAAATGATAAACGAAAGCAGCGAATACATGAAGAGCATGGTCGCGCCGCGTATAGGCGCCCGTGCGGACGAATATTTTTCGGCTGCGACAGGCGGCAAGTACAGCGGCTTCGAGGTGGATACGAAGCTTTCGATGAGCTATGGCGATGATTTCCGCCGCAGCGCGGAATACCTTTCCGCCGGCACGCGGGACAGCGCCTACCTCTGCCTGCGGTTTGCGCTGGCGGATATGCTGTTCGGCGGCTGCGGGGTTCCGATAGTGCTCGACGATGCCTTTGTCCGTATCGATGACAGCCGCCTGCGCATGATGGCGGGCGCGCTGTGCATGGCTGCGCAGCGGCACCAGATAATCATACTCACGCATTCCGAGCGCGAACGTGAAGCGCTTGCGGATATCGGTGCGGAAAGCACGGATATTTCGCTGCGCACCGCGGGGGCAAAGTGATGCCCGCATCGCCGATCACCGCCGCGACGCCGGTTTCCGCTCTGCGCGGAGTGGGCGAGGCACGCGCCGCCGCCTTTGCGCGGCTCGGTGTGAAAACGGCGGGCGATCTGCTGCGCTTTTTTCCGACACGGTATGAGGAACGGGGCAGAATAAAGCCCATTGCCGAAACCTTCGAGGGCGAGCTTTGCGCATTGGAGGTCACGGTGGAAAACGTCGCTTCGCCGCGGTATATCAGCGGAGGGCGCAGTATGTTCCGCTGCGAGGCGGCGGATGAAAGCTCATCCATGGAGCTGGTGTTCTTCAATATGCCCTTTCTTGCAAAATCGCTTTCACGCGGGCGGAGGTACAGGGTATACGGAAGAATGCGGCAGGGAATGTACGGCAGGGAAATGGTATCGCCCAAGCTCGAACCGATCCTGCGCGGTGAAGCACTGCCCTACTTCGTGCCGGTGTACCGTTCATCGCCGCCGCTCACCTCCAAAAGCATTGCCGAAGCGGTGGCAAAGGTGCTGGCATTGGCGGATGCGGAGCCGGAGATATTTCCGGAAGCGCTGCGTGCGCAATACGGCCTTATCCCGCGCGGCACGGCTATAAAAACGCTCCACCGCCCGGCGGATGCGCAGTCGCTTGCGGCGGCAAGGCACACGCTTGCGGCAGAGGAAATAACCGTTTTCCGTATTGCCGCGGCGGGGATGCGATTCGGGCGGGAGCGCGAACGCGCCGTTCCGCTCACTCTGAAAAACACCGGGGCAAGGCGGTTCTTCGAATCGCTTCCGTTTGAGCTCACCGGGGCGCAGAAGCGCGCCGTGAAGGAGATATTTTCCGATCTTTCGGGCTCCACCCCCATGGCGCGGCTGCTCCAGGGCGATGTGGGCAGCGGCAAGACCGCCGTTGCCGCCGCCGCAATATTTCTTTGCGCGAAAAACGGGTATCAGTCCTGCATAATGGCGCCCACCGAAATACTTGCACGCCAGCACGCGAAAACGCTTTCCGCCATGCTTTCCCCTTTCGGGATAAATGTCGGGCTGCTTGTCGCCGGAACGAAGGCGGCGGAAAAAGACGCCGTGCGCGCGGGGCTGGCGGACGGCAGCATAAATGTCGCCGTCGGAACGCAGGCGCTTATCAGCGAAGCGACGGTGATGAACAACTGTGCGCTCGTCATCGCCGATGAGCAGCATCGGTTCGGGGTGCGCCAGCGCGCCGCTCTGCTCGAAAAAAGCGTATGCGACGGCAGGCGCGCACACATACTTGTCATGTCCGCAACGCCGATCCCGCGTTCGCTTTCGCTCATAATCTTCGGCGATCTCGATCTGAGCCTGCTTGACGAACGCCCGCCGGGCCGCCGCGAGGTGGCGACAAGGGTCATAACCGAAAGCGAACTTCCTTCCGTTTATGAATTTGTCCGGCGCGAAGCCGCCGCCGGGGGAAGGGCGTATTTTGTCTGCCCGGCGATCGAGGAGGGCGAGGACGACAGCGGAAAAATATCCGCCGAGGGGCTTTATAAGGAGCTTTCGGAAAGCATTTTCCCGGATATCCCGATCGGACTTCTACACGGCAGGATGCGCAACTGCGATAAGGAACACGTTATGAACGCCTTCGCGTGCGGCGATATAAAAATACTCGTTTCCACCACGGTGGTGGAGGTCGGCGTGGATGTGCCGGAGGCGACGGTCATGGTCATCATGAACGCCGAAAGCTTCGGGCTTTCGCAGCTCCACCAGCTCCGCGGCAGGGTCGGGCGCGGCAGTCGCGGTTCGGTATGCTGTCTTGTCAACGGAGGCGGCGGAGATGAAGCGGCGGACAGGCTGAAGGTGCTTGCCGAAACGAATGACGGGTTCCGTGTCGCCGAGGCGGACCTGAAAAAGCGCGGCCCCGGCGATTTCTTCGGCGAAAGGCAGAGCGGCGAATTTTCGCTTGCCTTCATGGGCGCGGGCGATGCCGCGACAATAAAGGAAACCGACGGTATAGTCACAACAATAATCGAAAACAAGGAAACCGGTGAATATTCCGCCGTTTTCGGGGCGGCACAACGCTTTCTGGAAAACAGCGGGAGCACACTGACGGTCAACTGAATGAAAATAGGAAATATTGAATTACGGCACGGCCTTTTTCTTGCCCCGATGGCGGGCGTTACGGATCATGCCTTCCGTGCGCTTTGCGTTTCCTGCGGGGCGGAATGCGTCACGGGGGAGCTGATAAGCGCCAAGGGCGTGACATACGGCGATAAAAAAACGGACACCCTTGCCGCGCTTTATCCGGACGAGCGCCCCGCGGCAATACAGCTTTTCGGGCACGAACCGGATATACTTGCCCGCGCGGCGGCTGAAATAATGCGCTTTTCGCCGGATTTTATCGATATAAACATGGGCTGCCCGGTGCCGAAGCTTGTACGCAACGGCGACGGCAGCGCTCTCATGCGCGACCCCGAGCTTTGCGAAAGGATAGTTTATGCCGTGTGCGAAGCGGTTGATGTACCCGTTACCGTAAAGATACGCAAGGGCTGCGATGATGAAGCAAATGCCCCGGAGGTCGCAAAGCGCTGCGAAGCCGGCGGAGCGAGCGCCGTTTTTGTCCATGGCAGAACGCGCGCGCAGATGTATTCCGGCAGGGCGGACCGCGAAATAATTGCCCGCGTGAAGGATGCCGTTTCCATACCCGTTATCGGCAACGGCGATGTCGATTCCTTCGAAAGCTATATGGATATGAAGGAACGCACCGGCTGCGACGGCGTGATGATCGGCCGCGCGGCGGAGGGCGCGCCCTGGCTTTTTTCGGAAATAACCGCCCGCCTGGAGGGGAGGCGCTATGCCGAACCGGATTACGATGCCAAAAGGCGCATGATAATCCGCCAGCTTGAAACGGTTATTGCCGAAAAGGGCGAAAGAGGCATATGCGAATTCCGCCACCACCTGCTGCAATATTGCCGCGGCTTTAACGGCAGCGCAAAGCTGCGTGCCGAGATCTCCCGTGTTTCCACGCGCACCTCCGCGCTTGCGGCGATCAGGACGATTTTTTCCTGAACGGCAACGATAAAAAACAGATCCCGAAGGCTTTTGACACCTTCGGGATCCTTGTTTTTGCGGAGTTATTTGTGAAGGAAGCCGAACAGCCCCTTCTTTTTCTCCTCCTCGGAAACGGTGATATCCGTAACCGTGTAGCCCAGCGCGGTTATTGCGCTGCGGAGCGCGGCTTCGTCAAGCTTTTCTTCGGAAATTATCTCGCACAGACCCTTGGAATGCGATGCGCTTGTCTTTTTCACCTTAAAACGGCTGCGGATACAGTCGTTTATATGCGCCTCACACATACCGCACATCATGCCGTCGATCTTTACCTCTGTTTTGTACATACAATGTCACTCCTTTTTTATTCTGCGCATTTCAGCGCTTCCGCCATGTTTATCTGCCGGTTCTTGCGCGATACCATCAGGCTGACAAGCAGCGACATTCCCACCGTGAGCAGGATGCTTATCACGATCGTAAGCGCGCTTATTGTTATATTCATTTCATATTGGGCCGAACGCTCTTTATTGCCCCGTTTGCTGCGATATCCTCGCGCGCCGCGGCAGCGTATACCGAATCACAGGTATACGGTATGCCGAGCTTTTGAATATGCGGCTCACATTTTCAAGACGAATTATTTCTTTGCTCATTTACGGCTCCTTTTTAATGAATTTTGCCCATGAAAAACGGAAAGCGGAAGCGCGGTGCGGCGCTTCCGCTATTCCTCGGGAAAGGTTTTAACCACCTGTATGATTATCGCACGCGGCGCAGGCATCGGTGTATTGCTCTGCGGATTGCTCCGTGGGCGAAGGAGGCATTTTATTCGCTTTTGCCCTTGTGGCAGGAGTTACTCATTGCGCAGTGGGCGCAATTACATCCGCAATTCGATCTTCCCTTCCTTTTGTCCTTGACAAACTTCACGATTATCGCGGCAACGACTGCGGCGAGAACGAGCGTGATTATTATCGAAGCGATATTGGAGGTGATCCATTCCAACATGATAAGTTACTCCTTTCGGGTCATTTGTGTCAGGCCGGGGTTAATCGACCTTGACGGTTTTGGTAAGCTTTGTGGCTTCCTTGTAGGGGCGGACAAGCATATAGATCATGCCGGCAAGCAGCAGCGCGGCTGCGATAACACCGATAACGTTCGTGTTGCCGGTGAACATATTGCCGAACTGGTTGATCATCAGAGCGATGACATATGCGAAACCGCACTGGTATGCTATTGCGAACCAGGTCCACTTCGCGCCGTTCATTTCGCGCTTGATCGCGCCGATGGCGGCAAAGCAGGGTGCGCACAGCAGGTTGAATACAAGGAAGGAATAAGCGCTGATACCGGTGAATGCATCGCGGAGAGCGGCATAGGTATCGCCGGCCGCGCCGTACAGAATGCCCATAGTACCGACAATGTTTTCCTTTGCGACAAGGCCGGTGATAGAGGCGACGGTCGCCTGCCAGGTGCCCCAGCCGAGCGGCTTGAAGATCCAGGCTATCGCGCTGCCGATATTTGCGAGTATGGAGTATTCGAGCTGATCCTCTTCAAGCATTCCGAACACGCCGTCCACCCAGCCGAAGAAGGAGGTGAACCAGACAAATATGGTGGAAAGCAGGATCACGGTGCCGGCCTTCTTGATAAAGGACCAGCCGCGTTCCCACATCGAGCGGAGGACATTGCCGACAGTGGGAAAGTGATAAGCGGGAAGCTCCATAACGAAGGGTGCGGGGTCGCCGGCAAACGGCTTGGTCTTTTTAAGCATGATGCCGGAAATTATTATAGCCGTCATACCGATAAAGTATGCGCTTGTAGCGACCCATGCGCTGCCGCCGAACAATGCGCCGGCGATCATTCCGATAAACGGTACCTTTGCACCGCAGGGGATAAATGTCGTGGTCATTATGGTCATACGGCGGTCGCGTTCGTTTTCGATGGTACGCGATGCCATGATACCCGGGATACCGCAGCCCGTGCCGATAAGCATCGGGATGAAGGATTTACCGGAAAGACCGAACTTGCGGAAGATACGGTCGAGCACGAACGCGATACGCGCCATGTAACCGCAGGCTTCCAGGAATGCGAGGAAGATGAACAGAACAAGCATCTGCGGGACAAACCCGAGCACCGCGCCGACACCGGCGACGATACCGTCGAGTATCAGCCCTTCGAGCCAGGGAGCGGCGTTCGCGGCTTCAAGCCCGTCGCCGATAAGCACGGGGATACCCTTTACCCACACGCCGAACTCTGCGGGATCGGGTGCGGCAAATTCGGTGTTCTTCTCGGTGAAGTACTTCACGGCGTCCTTGTAGGACATCTGGATAACTTCTTCGTTTTTGCTTTCGGATTCGGGAACGCTGTCGTAATAAACGGTTTTTGACGTTTTCGCAAGGGTTTCTTCATCCTCTACTTCAACGCTGCCGGTGGCTTTTTCGTCATCCGGGGCAAAGCTCTTTATTTCTTCGAGAGCCGCTTCGGCATCAAACTCGTCCGCCTCCGGATCGAGCTCTACAAAGCCGTTGATGGCGTTCAAAGCATCGTCGTAGGTGCCGGCTGCTTCTTCGTAATCCGAGCCGCCTATACCGAACAGATGCCAGCCGTCGCCGAATACGCCGTCGTTTACCCAGTCGGTCGCCCAGCCGCCGACAGTGGAAATGGAAACGTAGTAAACCAGGAACATGATCACGGCAAAGATCGGAAGCCCGAGCCAGCGGTTGGTGACGACCTTGTCGATCTTGTCCGAAACGGTAAGGCTGCCTGCGGATTTCCTCTTGTAGCAAGCCTTGATTATCGAACCGATATATACGTATCTTTCGCCGGTGATAATGGATTCGGCATCGTCGTCAAGCTCCTTTTCCACGGCGGAAATGTCGCTTTCGATGTGCTTCTTTATATCCTCGGGGAGGTTGAGCTGAGCAAGTACCTTGTCGTCGCGCTCGAATATCTTTATGGCGTACCATCTCTGCTGTTCCTCCGGGAGCGAATGAACGGCTGCTTCCTCGATATGGGCAAGCGCATGTTCAACAGTGCCGGAGAAGGTGTGCATGGGAACGGTCTTGCCGTTCTTTGCGGCGTCGATAGCCGCCTCCGCCGCTTCGGTGATACCGGTGCCTTTAAGTGCGGATATCTCGACTATCCTGCAGCCGAGCTGGCGGGAAAGCTCGGCGGTGTTGATTTTGTCGCCGCTCTTTTTTACAACGTCCATCATATTGATGGCGATGACGACCGGTATGCCGAGCTCGGTGAGCTGTGTGGTAAGATAAAGGTTTCTTTCGAGGTTCGTACCGTCGATAATGTTAAGTATCGCATCCGGACGTTCGCCGATAAGATAATTTCTTGCGACGACCTCTTCTAGTGTGTAGGGTGAAAGCGAGTAGATGCCGGGAAGGTCGGTAATGATGACGCCTTCGTGCTTTTTCAGCTTGCCTTCCTTTTTTTCCACGGTTACGCCCGGCCAGTTACCCACAAACTGGTTGGAGCCGGTCAACGCATTGAACAATGTCGTTTTACCGCAGTTGGGATTGCCCGCAAGGGCAATACGCAGTTCCATTGATGTTATCCTCTCTTTCTGCGCCCGGTCTGCCCGGACACAACCTTTGAATTAACGGAGAATCATCTCCGGCAGTGAATATGTGGGAAAAGCCCTTATTCCACTTCGATCGTTTCGGCATCCGCCTTGCGGAGCGAAAGCTCGTAGCCGCGGACAGTGATTTCGATCGGATCGCCCAGCGGAGCAACCTTGCGTACGCTGACGTCAACGCCCTTTGTCAGGCCCATGTCCATGATACGGCGTTTTACCGCGCCCTCTCCGTGAAGCTTGACGACCTTTACGGTATCGCCGATCCGCACATCTCTGAGTGTTTTCATCGCTTGTGTCCTCCTTTTCGTTTTTGCTCGTATGTAAAGGCATTTTATGCCGTCACACCATTATCTTTTTCGCCATTTCTTCGCTTATGGCAACGCGCGCTTCCTTGACATTCACGATAACGTTGCCGGCAAGCATTGTTATCACGGTGACATTGCCCCCCGCAACGAACCCGAGATTTTCAAGGTGCTTCTTTACCTCGGGCGAACCGCCTATACGCTTGACGGTGTATTCCTCGCCGACGCTTGCAAGACTCAGCGGCATTATAAACATCCCCTTTTGCCCCGGGGCAATTAGCACTGACTAACCGCGCCGGCTTAAAATTGGTTAGCTTTCGCTAACTTCATGTTAATAATAATCGCGTCCGGCCCGTTTGTCAAGACTTTTTTTGCTCAAAAATCAAAAATCGACAAATTCGGCGCTTTTCACAAACGCGCGCAGCCGCCTTTGCGCCGCGGATGTGCATTCTGACCGCGCCCTGCACAAAAAAGCTCAAAGCACTTGTATTCTGTGCGCGGATGTGGTATACTGCTGTTTGAAGCAGCAAAAAGAAAGGAGAGTGACCGCCGTGCATTTGCAGGAATCAGGCGAAATGTATCTCGAAACGATACTTATACTTTCGGAAAAGCTCGGGGCGGTTCGTTCGCTCGACATAGCCGAACACATGGGCTATTCAAAGCCGAGCATAAGCCGCGCGGTGGGTCTGCTCAAAAACGGCGGCTTTATCAATGTCGCGGAGGACGGGCACATAACGCTCACCGATTCGGGTACGGAGGTGGCGCGGAAGATATTCGAACGCCACAATATACTTACGCGGTTTCTTCTCGGGCTCGGTGTGGATGCCGAAACCGCCGCGGAGGATGCCTGCAAAATGGAGCATTACATCAGCGACACTTCTTTCGAAGCGATCAAAAGCTCCTTGGGCGGGGAATAAGCGCCTGCCGCGGTATAATAATCAAATGTAAAGCACCGCCGCCCGCGGTCGTTCGGGGCAGGGCGGTGCTTTGTTTTTTTGCCCGGTCACAGCCCGGCAATATCGCGTATAATGCCGCAGATATTCTTTTCGGCGCGCGGCGAAATCCCGTGCGGGTTTTCGGTAATAAAGTCAAGCAGCTCGTCGTAATGCGAAAAAAGCCTTTCACACGGGGGATCGCCGGTGATTTCCGCGGTGCATTCGCCGCCGGCAAGGTAAACGGCTCCGTTCACATAAATCCTTTCGCCCCTGCGCAAAAGCTCCCGCGAGAGCGCAGCCGCGCCGCGGCGTGCCTGAAGCAGCGGATTGGGAACGTCTTTTTCATATACCTTCCCCATACGGGAACGCTTGCGCTTCAGCCACTGCTGCTCGGAATAATCGCCCAGAAGCGTTCCGGAATATGCCTTCACCTCAATGGCAAAAACACCTGTCGGGCCGACAACGATAAAGTCTATCTCCAACCCTGCGGCAACGGCGTTGCGGAAAACGGTATACTCGTCCGGCAGGTTCGAAATCAGCGCCGCCGCATCCTCCTCGCCCGCGGCTCCGGCGGAAAGCACGGATATGCGGCTGCTGCCGCTGCCGGAGATAAAAAGCGGAAAAAAGGCAAGCGCCGCGCACGCCGCGATAAGTATCACACGAAAAAGCCGCATATGTGTGAGCGCCGATGCCGCCGCGGAGGCAGCCCCGACCGAAAGAAGGAACAAAAACAGCATCCATAGCCTTTTGCTCCTTGCTTTTTCCCTGCGGCGTGCCTCGGCAAGCTCCCTGCGCGGGCCGGCACCGCAGTCGACCATCCTTGCCATGTATGCCCCCCTCTTTCTTCTCGGGTTTGGTTTTATATAATGATAGCATACACCGGCAGAATAAACAATATATTTTCCCGTGCGGGGAAAATATATATTGACAATCGCTTTACTTTATGGTAAGATGATTCGCGCGGAGGCGTGAGCTCACCGCACACAATACCGTTTGGGGCGTTAGCGCAGCTGGGAGCGCACAACACTGGCAGTGTTGGGGTCAGGGGTTCGAATCCCCTACGCTCCACCAAAACTCCCGCGCTTTTGCGCGGGAGTTTTACTTATTCACTCTTCACTTTTCACTATTCACTATTGACTTTTTATTTCACTGCACGGCGTTTTCCGTTCGGGCGTTTTCGGCAAAAATCACGGCAAAACAAAAGGCGATTATTATGGAAATAAAGCAGCTTGACAAAAAGGAATACGCAGGCAGAAAGTTCATCGCGCGGTACAAAACAAACGGGTATTACGATATTTGCCCGGATGATAACGGGTTCACGGTACGCTATGAATGCTTCGGCTCCACGGTCGAAAGGTCCTTTGAAGATGTGTTTTTTGCCGAATGGCTGGAGGACCCGGTCGCCTTCGGCGCGTTCGAAAACGGCGAACTTATCGGTTTTGCGGAATGTGCGCCCGAGAGCTGGAACAACCGCTTCCGTATAAGCAATATCTGCGTGTTCGGCGGAGAAAACCGCGGGCGCGGTGTCGGAACGGCGCTCATGCATTCCGCCGAGTCGGCGGCGCGGAAGGCGGGCGCGCGGATGCTCGTGCTCGAAACGCAGACCTGCAACGAAAACGCCATTGCATTTTACAAAAAGAACGGATTTTCGATCATCGGGTTTGATCTGTATTCCTATTCGAACGACGATCCCGCCCGGCACGAGGTCCGTATCGAAATGGGCAAACGGCTGAAATGACCGCCGCAAACGAATATGCTAAAAAAGGCCTGCGATCCGCAAGCCTTTTTGTAATGCCGTATTTTTGCCGAAAACGCCCGAACGGAAAACGCCGTGCAGTGAAATAAGAAGTCAATAGTGAATAGTGAAAAGTGAATAAGTAAAACTCCCGCGCTTTTGCGCGGGAGTTTTGGTGGAGACGAGGGGGCTCGAACCCTTGACCTCTCGGATGTGAACCGAACGCTCTGACCAACTGAGCTACGCCTCCGTACCGATCACCCGGCTATTATACCACGGCGAAAGGGATATTGCAAGTATTCATGCAAAAATATATTGAAATTTCCGGCGGCGCGGCGCCGTATAAACGGGGCGCTGCGCGCGTAAGATAAACCGTATACGGAAAGGATTGGTGCTTGACATGAAAAACAGCTTCCGTTTGGTCCCGTTTCTTATCTGCCTTGCCGTACCGCTCGTGCCGGGGTTTATCGTCGGTATGCTCACAAGCGGCAGCGCGGATATATACGAAAGGATAAAGACACCGGTATTTGCTCCGCCCGCGGCGGTGTTTCCGATCGCATGGGGGATACTCTATGCGCTCATGGGGATCTCGCTTTACCTCATATACCGCAGCGGCGGCGTGCGCAGAAATTATGTGCTTTTCGGCGTGCAGCTCTTGATAAACCTTGTGTGGCCGTTCCTTTTCTTCACGTTCGAAGCCTTTACCGCCGCCTTCTTCTGGCTGCTGCTGCTTTGGGCGGCGATACTCGCAATGATAATATCCTTTTACGGGAAATACCCGCCGAGCGCGTATTTGCAGATACCTTATTTACTTTGGGTGACGTTCGCCGGGGTGCTGAACCTTTCGGTTGCACTGCTGAACGGGTGAAACAGCCTCAGAAGCGCGAAGAGCGTTTGATTGTCCCGCCGCCGAGCACTATGTCGCCGTCGTAAAAAACGGCGGACTGCCCGGGGGTTATCGCGCGCTGCGGCTCGTCGAAGGTGACGTCCGCGCCGCCGCCGGGGCAGGGTGTTACCGTTGCGGGCTGCTCCGGCTGGCGGTATCTGATCTTTACGCGGCAGCGCACCGGGCGATCCGGTATATCGCCGCTTATCCAGTTTACCCCGCCCACCGCCGCCTGCGCGGAAAACAGATCCGAATCGCTCCCGAGCGTGACATTGCGTGTCACCGGGTCAATATCACAGACATAAAGCGGCTCCGACGCCGAGATCCCCAGCCCCTTGCGCTGCCCGATGGTATAATGAGATATTCCCTTGTGGCGGGATATCACGCTGCCGTCAGCACGGATAAAATTCCCGCATTGCTCCCGCACGCCGCAAAGCCGTTCTATCGCGCCGGCGTAATCGCCGTCCGGAACAAAGCAGATATCCTGGCTGTCGTGCTTGCGGGCGTTTACAAAGCCGTTTTCCTCCGCGATGGCGCGCACCTCGTCCTTTGTATATTCCCCGAGCGGGAGCAGCGTTCTTGCAAGCTCGGATTGTGTCATGTCGTAAAGCACATAGCTCTGGTCCTTGCCGGTATCGACCGCCTTGCGAAGGTAATACTTCCCGCCGCTTTCGGTTATGCGCGCGTAATGCCCGGTGACAATGTGATCGCAGCCGAGTATTTCCGCCCGCCCGAAAAGACTGCCGAACTTCATGAATCGGTTGCAGTCTATGCATGGGTTGGGGGTGAGCCCTTCAAGATAGCTGTTCACGAACCGGTCGATGACCTTTTCCCTGAATTCGTCCTTGAAGTTGAACACATAGAATTTCATACCGAGCCGGTAAGCCACACTGCGCGCATCCTCGACATCATCGAGCGAGCAGCAGGTCTTCCCGCGGGAAATGCCTGCCGTTTCGTTCTCGTAAAGCTTCATCGTGGCGCCGATACATTCGTAGCCCTGCCTTTGTGTGAGCAGCGCGGCGACACTCGAATCGACACCGCCGCTCATCGCTATCAATGCTCTTTTCATAAACAAAAACCTCCCGCCGCCGTTACTGCGGCGTAAGAACATATTCCTCCGCGCTTTTGATTCCGTCGATCGCCGCGGAAACTATTCCGCCGGCGTATCCCGCGCCCTCGCCCAGCGGGTAAAGCCCGCGCAGATTGCTCTGGCGGTCCTCACCGCGGATAACGCGCACCGGCGAGCTTGTCCGGCTTTCGACAGCCGTCAATACCGCACCGGGTGCATCAAAACCGGCAAGCCTTTTGCCGAAATCGGCAATGCCTTCACGCAGCGAAGCGGTTATTTCGGGGGTGAAAAGCACCGCGAGATCGGTGTACCTGACTCCTCGCGGGTATGTCGGTGCAACGCACGGCTCTGCCTGTGTGCCGCACAAAAACCCGCCCGCCGTCTGTGCCGGGGCGATAAAACCGCCTCCGCCCATCTCAAACGCGCGCTCCTCCAGCCGTGCGCGGTAATCAAAGCCGGCAAATACGCCCTGCCCGGTTATATCCTGCGGGAGTATTTCACACAGCAGGGCGCTGTTGGCGTTACGCCCGTCACGCGCGTGGAAGCTCATCCCGTTTGTGACAAGCCTGCCCTGCTCGCTCGCCGCTGCGACTACCTGCCCGCCGGGGCACATACAAAAGCTGTATACGGTTCTGCCTGTGGAGCAGTGGGTGAAAAGCTTGTATTCTGCCGGCGGAAGGAACGGGTTTTCCGCCCCGCCGTACTGCGCGGCGTTTACCGACGATTGCGGGTGCTCTATACGGAATCCCATGGAAAACGGCTTGCGCTCCAGATTTGCACCCGCGGAATAAAGCGCTTCGAGCGTCTGGCGCGAGGATTGCCCCGCGGCAAGGAATACCGTGTCCGCCGGGATAACGCTTCCGTTTGCCACGACCCCGGCAATATGCCCGTTTTCGGCGCAAAAATCCTCCACCCGGGTGCCGAACCGTACCTCGCCGCCGAGCGAGATTATTTTTTTGCGGATGTTTTCGACAACCCCGCGCAAAAGGTCGGTGCCGATATGCGGGTGGGAAAGATAAAGTATCTCCTCCGGAGCGCCGGCGGCGACAAGCTCGCGCAGGACAAGCCTTCCGCGCACCCCCTTTTCCTTTACGAGCGTGTTGAGCTTGCCGTCCGAAAAGGCGCCCGCGCCGCCTTCGCCGAACTGAATGTTGGATTCGGTGTTCAGCTCCCCGCCGCGGAAGAAGTCTTCCACATCTGCGGCGCGTTCGGCAACAGCCTTGCCGCGTTCCAGAACGAGCGGACGGAAGCCGGATCGTGCGAGCATGAGCGCGGCGAACATCCCCGCAGGGCCGAACCCGATCACGATCGGGCGCAGCGCACCCGGTACACGCGCAGGCGCGGGGAAGGCATATTCGGATTCGCGCGCGACAATTTCGCCGCCGCAGCGCGCAGCAATGCGTTTTTCGTCACCGCATACCGAAACATCCACCGTCAGCACATATTTCGCGATGCCCTTGCGGGCATCCAGCGATTTGCGGCGAAGCTCGTATTCAAAGCCGCCGACAGGCAGCGAAAGCATTTCGGAAAGGCGCTTTTCCAAGGGAAAGCGGTCCTCTGACGGGGACCGCTTGATCGTTAATCTTATCACTTCGTTATCTCGTCATACAGCTTTTTATAGCCGTTGTAGAGCGCGATGGAATCCGGGTGACCGCAGAAGGCTGTCGTGCCGGGGCGGTTCATCATGCCCTGGTATTCGTAAATGAGTATTTCATCGACATAGGGCGAAATGCTTTCGATCTGGCGCTTTACACGTTCCGGATCCGCCGGAAGAAGCGCGCTGCGGTAAACGTCGCCCTCGAACTCAAAGACCTCCATATCCGCCCAGAGCGCCGCTCTGCCCGCCTTGTCGTGGGCGCGGCGGAGAGCCTCGTAATATTTCGGGGTCTGATCCGGGGTGGATTTGCGGACGCCGACTTCGTCCTGATAAGCGATAACGTCGCAGTCGAGCGATTCGAGCTGGGCGACGAATTTGTCGTCGGCATTCAGGTGGTTCGTTCCGTAGGGGGCGATAAGCATTTTCAGATCGCCGTTCAGAGTCCTGCCGAAAGCGGAATAATCGTTTACGTATTTTATAAAGCCTTCGGTGTAATAGGGCCATATGCCGAGCTCGTCCGGCAGATACCAGCCGTAAAAGGATTTATAATGCCCGTACTGAGCATAAAGCTGCTCCATTGCACGGAAGGCTTTTTTCTGAACCTCGGGCGATGTCATGTTTTCCTCGGTGTGTGTCCAGGGGCCGTAATAGCCGCAGGAAACGAACACCTTTATGCCGTTGCGCTCCGCCGCGCGCAGAAGCGCCCCCATCGGGTCCTTGGCGGCAATGTCGGCAAAGGGGTAAATGTCGGTCTTGAAATAGCTTTCGCAGGAATCCTCGTAAACAAGGGAGGTGCAGAGCAGCACGATGTACTTCATTCCGAGTGAGGCTATTTCGTCTACCTTTACCTCCCACTGATCGTCGGAAAAGGTGCGGCAGATCGGGTTCCAGTATTTGCCCTCGGGCTTGTTGTGGTGCGTGAATTCAAACCATGTACCGCGGATCGGTTTAAGCATATCGGTCGTATCTCCGTTTCGTATTTATTACTTTGGTACAGAATAGCATTTTCAAAGTCGGTTTTCAATAGTTTTTGCGCAAAGAACACGGAAAAAGCATTGCACTCTCCGACGCGGGGCGTTATAATAAGGAAAAACAACGATCAACCGGGAGTTTTGTTATGAAAAAAAGGCTCGCTGCCGTTTTCGCTTCGGCAATGTTCTGCATAGGCGCTTCGCTTTGCGCGTTCGGCGCGGATGCCGCGCCCGCCGCCGGTGTGCGCAGTATATCCGATATAAAAATCGTCGCTTTCGGCGACAGTATAACCGCCGCCGGAAAGTGGGAATCCTTCCTCTGCACCGCAACGGGCGCAAATACGGTGAACATGGGTGTCGGAGGGGACAGCACACGCACCGCCCTTCCGCGGTTCAAAAACGTGCTTGCCGCAAAGCCGGAGATTGTCTTTATCGCCTTCGGCACGAACGATGCGGCGATAGACATGGATAAATATACCCCGCTCGAAAAATACCGCGAGCTTCTGGGGAAGTATATCGACGAATGTCGTGCCGCCGGTGCGCAGGTCATCGTTATGACCCCGCCGCCCGTGGATGACGTTAAATACCTCACCCGCCACGACGAGGAACCGTTCAAGCCCTACGGCGGGCCCAACGGGCTTGTCGCGATCTATGCCGCCGCCGCGCGGGAGGTCGCCGCGGAAAGAAGGGTGCTCTGCTGCGATATAAACGCCGCATTTTCGGCAAAGCCGAATTACGCGTCTCTTCTTTCGGATGGCGTTCATCCCACGGATGCGGGCTATAAGCTTTATGCCGAAACCGTCCGGAAGTCGCTTTCGCTGCTCCTGCTCGGCGATATCGATCTTGACATGAAGCTCACCGCCAACGATTATCTTTATACAAAGCGTGCCGTGCTCGGCACCGCCGATCTTCCGGCGGATGCGCTTGCCCGCGCCGATGCGGACGGAAACGGCAAGGTCGATGCAAACGACTACCTATATATAAAGCGCGCCGTGCTCGGAACCTACGATCTCAAAAAAGGCAATTAACATTTCCGCCCCCGAAGGCATATTCTGCCATTAGTGAAGGGAGGCTGTGCAATGGGCTGCTTTGATTCGTTCTTCGGCAACAATAACTGCTGGATCATCATTCTTATCGCGATAGTAATTGTCTGCTGCTGCTGCGGCTGATAAAAGCTTTTTCGTAACGGTATGTAGAAAGCACGGGCAGTGAAATACGGTACGATAAAACAAAAGCGGCTTCCGTCCGAAAAGACGGAGGCCGTTTTTCTTTGCCGGAGCCTCCCGCATTTTTGGGATTTTTTTGCTTTGTCTTGCAAAAACGTTTTCGCTTCCGCTGCGCCGCTGCGCCGCAAAACGGCGAAAAAACCCCGTTCCCGGCAGGCTCTGCGCCGAAAAGCCGCCCTGCCTTGCATTTGCACAACGTACCTTAAAAAACGGGGCTTTTAATTGTTGCAAGTGTTGAAATTTCAAAAATCGAAAAATTCATATTGAAATACAACCCGCTGTATGCTATAATTCACGGCAGAGAGGCATATGAAAGCGCCCGCATCCCCCGAAACCGGCTGTAAAATCACGCTTTTCCGGCGATTCCGGCACAAAGCGCCGCGTGCGCTTTTCCGCTTCCGTATGCCGCGGGTATTCACTCGGAATGTATAATATACACCTGTTGCGCCGGTTTTTCGGCTTGCCGGGCTTAAAAATACAAGGTTTTCTGAATAAACGGTATTGACAGGTGCATATTTATGTGTTATAATACCTGAAACGTAGGTCAACGCGCACTTTGCGGCATAAAAGCGGCAGGTGTGCCGACAACCGTTCAAACGATATATCGGCGTTACAATCACGCTTGTATATAAAATTTTTAATGGAGGAATCTTACAATGAAGAGATTCAGAATCTTTGCACTTGTGCTTGCGCTTCTGGTCGTTCTTCCGCTGGCTGTTGCCTGCAATAAGGATACCGATACTTCTTCGGCAGCCCCCACGCAGTCTTCTAAGGCTCCGGCGGCTTCGAGCAGCGAACCCAATGTGAACGCGCCTTCCAAGCACGAGGACTTCACTTCCGTTTATGAAACCATCGGCTCCAAGGTGACCATCGACATGGTCGAGGAGAATGACGAGGGCATCGCCTTCGCCACCGTCGACGGGGTCAAATACGAACTCGGTATGGACTTCCTTTCCATGGCAATGGTTTACAACACCGCCGTTCCCGAAGGAAGCAGCGACTACAAGACCTCCGAGGATGTCTTCAACGAATGGTGGAAGCTCTACATCCTCAGATGGAACAAGCTCGTTCCCGAAGTTCCGCTTTACTCCAACCGTTACTATGATGTCTACAACTCCAAGATCGAAGGTCTCGAGACCTCTCCGTACTGGGGCGTTGCGGATGCTCTTGTTTCCGCTACCATTAAGACAGGCGAAACCAGCAACGTCGTTATCGGTAACACCACCGACCTTTCCGGTTCGTTCCGTAACGCAGGCTGGGGCAAATCTTCCCCCGGCAGCTCCGACCTCGATGTCCAGAACCTCATCACCGGCTACAGCCTTCTCGAAAGCAACTTCTCCGGCGAATATCACTGGAACCTGAACGCTCTTGACGGCGAACCCGAAGGCGGCAAGAACGAGGACGGCACCTACACCTTCACCATCAAGATCAAGAAGGGCATGAAGTTCACCGACGGTACCGAAATCACCGCGAAGAACTACATCGCTTCCACTCTTGCAAACAGCAACGAAGTTCTTACCTCCATCGGCGGCAAGGGCAAATCCGGCCTCCAGTTGGTCGGCTTCAACGAATTCTCCGCTTATAACGGAACCAACGGCGAAGAAGAAGGCGTTTCCAAGTACTTCTCCGGCGTCAAGCTTCTCGATGATTACACCTTCTCCGTAACCTACGCTGCAGATTACGCAGATTACTACTACCTCAACACCCTCGCAGGCTTCAGCCCGGATCCTCTCGCTCTCTACCTCGGCGATGCAGACGTTATCGTTGACGAAGAGACCAAGGCCTGCGGCCTTTCCGATAAGTTCTATGAAACCAAGACCGTTGACGGCAAGGAAACCTACACCGTTGCCAACGTTGTCAAGGCTAACCTCGAATGGAATTCCAAGCTTCCGTTCTCCGGCCCGTACACCATCGAAAAGTATGATGACGGCGCCAAGACCGTCACCCTCAAGATCAACAAGGATTATGCAGGCGACGTTCGCGGCAAGGCTACCATCGAAACTCTCGTTATCGTTAAGGTTGTCGAAGAAACTCAGCTCGACCAGCTCCTTAAGGGCGAAGTCGATGTTATCGCTGGCATTACCGGCGGCGACGTAACCAAGGCTGCCGTAAAGGCTGTTGAAGACAGCAAGGGCGCTTTCAAGGAAACTCACTACGACCGTGCCGGCTACGGCAAGCTCGCATTCCGCTGCGACTTCGGCCCGACAGCATTTACTTCCGTTCGTCAGGCTGTTATGTACACCCTCAACCGTGATGACTTTGCCACCACCTTCACCGGCGGTTACGGCACCACCGTTCACGGCCCGTACTACACCGGCTACTCCGCATACAAGGCAAACGCTTCCGAGCTCGAAGAAAAGCTCAACCAGTATGCATACAGCGTTGACGATGCTATCGATGTTCTCGAAGCAGACGGCTGGGTATACAATGTCAACGGCGAAGCATTCGACCCCGAAAAGGACGATGTCCGCTACAAGAAGCTCACCGGCTACGACCGTTCCGACGATAACCTCAAGTTCGCTACCGTCGACGGCAAGTACAAGACCGTGAAGATCGGTGACTGGTACTACATGCCTCTCGCAATCAACTGGTACGGTACTCAGCCCAACAGCGTTACCAACCAGCTCAAGACCGCATGGCAGAGCAACGAAAACGCTACTACGAAGATCGGTATGTACATCCAGTATCTCCAGTGCGAATTCGGCCCCGGCGTTTACGGTCAGTATTGCCGCGATGCCGGCAGCGGTTATGACGGTAACCCGACCTGCAACGCGATCAACTTTGCTACCGGCTTCAACTCCGCTGTTTACGATTATTCATACTACTGGACCATCAATCCCGAAATGTATGATATCTACAGCAACAACTACCTCATGGACGAAGCCGACTTCGCAGAAAACTACAAATAATCGCTCCGATTAAAAAGGGGAAAAGCTTTTGATACCGCCCCGTAAAAGGGGCGGCAAAAAGCAATAACGAAGCAGAAGCGGCAACCTAAAAATTGCCGCTTCTGCTCCATTGATGTGATTACACGAATGTAAACACAAAGCAATATAAAATTCCGGGGGAAAAACCTATGGGAAAATACATAATCAAAAGACTGCTGTATATTGCTCTCGTGTTCCTTATACTCTCTTTACTCTTGTTTCTTATCTATAACATGCTGCCTGTTGACCGTGCGTATACTCAGGCAAAGGATGATGTTACCAAAAGCAAAGGTAAGCTTGATTTTGAGGAGCGATACGCCTTTTATCAGGAGCAATACGGTACAAACGGCAACCTGCTGGAACGCTACGGCAGGTGGATGGGCTTCTATCCCTATTCCGACGGGCATTACGAAGGCCTTCTTCAGGGCTATTTCGGATACTCCACGCAATATACAAAGCCGGTTTCCGAAATACTCGTCGAACCGATGAAGAACACTGTCTTCATAAACATTTTTGCAACCATACTCGCATTGGGCATAACCATACCGCTCGGCATTTTCTGCGCGGTCAAGCGCGGCAGCAGGCGCGACGTTGCAGTGCAGGTCGGCACGGTCATTGGTTACAGTCTGCCCACATTCATTATCGCAATAGTCTTTATCTGGCTGTTCTCGGTCGTACTCGGCTGGTTCCCGGTTTCGGGCATGGTATCCCCCAATAATATCGACATGACACCCATGGGCCAGTTCTGGGACAAAATGTATCACCTCGCACTACCGCTTATCGTTATGACCTTCTGTTCGCTCGGCGGCATGACGCGCTATGTGCGCGCTTCCATGATCGAAGCCCTTTCCATGGACTGCATCCGCACCGCACGCGCAAAGGGTCTGCGCGAAAAAACGGTTATTTACTCGCATGCATGGAGAAACGCGCTGATCCCGATCGTAACGCTTGTTATCGGTTGGTTCCTCGGCATATTCTCCGGCTCTCTGATGATCGAAAATATATTTGCATTAAACGGCTTAGGCAGAATGTATTTCTCTGCGCTTTCCAATAACGATAACGAGGTCGTTCTTGCGCTGCAGATGTTCTACATCCTTCTCGGCCTTGCCGGCAACCTTATCATAGATATCGCGTACGGCTTTGTCGATCCGCGTATCCGCGTCAACAAGTAAAGGAGGAACTTTCAATGGCTGATAAAAATACCGGCAAAGAAAAAAGCGGCTCCTCCGTATTCAAAACACTGTGGCGCTGGATAAAGCGTATGTTCTGCGGCGCGAGCAAGGAGCTTTCCCAGGAGGATATTTTCGCTGTCGAAAAGCTCGAAAGCCCTTCCAAATTGGCGGTTAAGGCTTTTTTCAGACGCAAGCTTGCCGTTGTGGCACTTGTGGTGCTTGTGCTGCTGTTCATGCTCGTGTTCATCGGGCCGCTGTTTTTCCCGATGGAGCTTTCCTTCAACGATGCAAACCAGGCGAACATCGCGCCGACAATGTCGATGCGCAGTGTCCCCTCCGGCATGAAGAACAATATCAAAAGCATCCACGGCTATGCCAATTTTACATTGGGCGTGAGCAACGATAACACGCTTTATGTCTGGGGCAGCGCAAAGGATTCGCTTTCCAAGCTCGATTATTCCGAATTTCCCGAAGAAATTAAAGAGGGCAACGTTATCGCCGCAGCAACCGGGCGCGACCATGTTATCGCCATCACGACAGACGGGCGTGTTATCGGCTGGGGCAACAGCGATCTCGGCCAGTACGGCGCTTATAAGGGCAATGCGGAAAACGACAATATTACCGAAATGCCCGCGGAGCTTGTAAACGGCACTATCGATGCAAGCAAGATGCAGTCGCTCGAATGCGGGTATCAGGCAACAGCGCTTGTCGTCGACGGCAAGGCTTATATCTGGGGCAACAAGAACACCTGCAAAAACCTCAAAAACTACGAAGAATCCATGGACGAGTTTTCCAAGGGCGTGGAAAAGATCTGCTTTACCAACTACTATGCCTTTGCATTGATGAGCAACGGCACGGTAAAATGCCCGGGCGGGTATTTCGGCTCTGTCAAGGTTACGGAAAACGGTGAAAGAGTCAAGCTTGCCCAGTATCTTAAAAAGCACAAGGTCGTTGATATAACCGCAACCAAGAACTGCTTTGTATTTCTGATGGAGGATGGGCAGGTGCTTGTCGCCGGCTCCGCCGAAAGCGGCGAGACTGAAATTCCCGATGCGGTGAAAAGCGAAAAGATAGTTTCGATCGCGGGCGGCTCGCAGCACGTTGTGGCTGTCGGCGAATCCGGCAGGGTTTACGCCTGGGGCTCGAACTTCTACGGTCAGTGCGATGTGGACGGCATGACGGCCTCCAAGGTTTATGCCGGCGCTTATCAGACATATGCCGTTGATGAAAACGGTAAGCTGCTCGGCAGTGCAGGTCTTGCCGGCTACCCGTTCGGTACTGACGGCAACGGCAGAGATACGCTCACCCGTATAATCCACGGCGGTAAGATGACAATGACTATCGGCGCGGTCGCCGTTATCGTTTCCTCCATAATCGCCGTTATCGTCGGCTGCCTTTCCGGCTACTTCGGCGGATGGGTGGATATGGTGCTCATGCGCGTGACGGAGATCTTCTCCGCGATACCCTTCCTGCCCTTTGCGATGATGCTTTCCTACATCTTCACAAAGAAGCCGATCGACGAAAACACAAAGATATTCATCATAATGGTAATACTCGGGCTGCTTTCCTGGACAGGGCTCGCCCGCATGATACGCGGCCAGGTGCTTGCGGAACGCGAAAAGGAATTCGTTATTTCCGCAAAAGCAATGGGCGTGCGTGAAAAGAGGATCGCCTTCAAGCATATTCTGCCGAACGTCGTTTCGGTTATACTTGTCAGCATGACGCTCGACTTCGCAGGATGCCTGCTTACCGAATCCTCACTTTCCTACCTCGGCTTCGGCGTTCAGCTGCCGCGCCCGACGTGGGGCAATATGCTTAACGGTGCGAACAACTCCGTTGTTATCCAGAATTACTGGTGGCAGTGGCTGTTCCCGGCGCTGTTCCTTTCCATCGCCACGATATGCATCAATATCATCGGTGATACGCTCCGTGACGTTCTCGATCCGAAGAGCAGTCAGGAAAAGTAAGGCGGAGGTGAAAGTATAATGGCATTATTGGAAGTAAAGAATCTCCACACCTATTTCAAAACAAGAAAGGGCATTGTCAAAGCTGTAAACGACGTGTCCTATACGCTTGATGAGAAGCGCACCATCGGCATTGTCGGCGAATCCGGCTCCGGTAAAAGCGTTTCGGCAATGAGCATTCTGAAGCTGCTCGACGGCAACGGCTATATAGCCGAAGGCGAGATACTGTTTGAAGGTACAGACCTCACCAAGCTCACGGAGCAGCAGATGTATGATATCCGCGGCAACAAGATCTCCGTTATATTCCAGGAGCCGATGACATCGCTCAACCCGGTGTTCACCGTTGAACGCCAGCTCAGCGAACCGTTCATAATCCACCAGAATATGAGCAAGAAGGAAGCCGCGAAGCAGGCGCTCAAAATGCTTTATGATGTTCAGATACCGAACCCGGAGGCGGTCATAAAGCAATACCCGCACCAGCTTTCCGGCGGTATGCGGCAGCGTGTCATGATAGCAATGGCGCTTGCCTGCCGCCCGAAGATACTTATCGCGGACGAACCGACAACGGCGCTCGACGTTACCATCCAGGCGCAGATACTCCGCCTGATGAACGATCTCCAGCGCGAAAACGGCACCTCAATAATCTTCATCACGCACGACCTCGGCGTTATCAACGAAATGGCGGACGATGTTGTCGTCATGTATTGCGGTCAGGTCGTCGAACAGGCATCCGCGAGGGTAATCTTCTCGGATTGCACGATGAGCCATCCTTATACCGAAGGGCTGATGTTCAGTATCCCGCGGATAGATAATATCACGCACAAGCTCGAACCGATCCCCGGTGTTGTCCCGCACCCGCTTGCGCTCCCGAAGGGCTGCAAGTTCGCACCGCGGTGCAAATATGCAACGAAGAAGTGTATGGAGGAGGAACCGCCGCTTGTCGAGTTCGCTCCCGGTCAGAAGATACGCTGCTTCTATCCCGAAAAGGAGGTGAGAAGAAGTGCCGAACACCAAAAAGCTCTTGTCAATCACGAACCTTAAAAAATATTTTCCGATCGCCAAATCGAACATATTCCAGAAGGAACAGCTTTATGTCCGCGCCAACGAGGATATCACGCTCGATATTTTCGAGGGCGAAACGCTCGGCATTGTCGGCGAATCGGGCTGCGGTAAATCCACGCTCGGCCGTGTTCTTCTCCAGCTTTACGAACAAACCGCCGGCACGACGGTGTATTACGGTATGCCCCGTTCCGCCATTGCGCCGGGATACGTTCTCGACACGCTCAAAAATGTCGATAAATATGTAGCCCGCCTCAAAAAGGCAAAGGAACACGCCGATGCCATGACGGCGAAGGTGGAATCCGCCGGCGAAAACGCGACTTTCTTCGACCATCAGAACAAAAACCTTGCCGATGCCGAATATGAAACGGCGCTTGCCCATGTTGCAAAGATACTCGGCGGCTTTCTTGTGAAGGATACGAAGAAGGGTGCTTCTCTGCTTTACAAAAAATCGCAGCTCGAGGATTCCGCGGCGAAGATCGCCGAAAAGATCGGAGATCTGAAGCTGGAGCTCGATCTTGCGGGCGAAGAAAACCACGCAAAGAAGGCAAAGCTCGAAGCAAGTATCGCCAAGCTCGAAGCCGAACGTGCGGGCGAGCTTGCGGAGATCGAAAAGCTTGACACCGCTATCGCTTCCGAAAAAAAGCAGTATGAATCCGACCCGGAATTTCAGAAGTATGAAGCGATGCTGGACGACGGTATCGACCTTGCACGTCTCAAATATAACGAAATGCGCAGGCTTCGCAAGGATCTTCAGATAGTTTTCCAGGATCCGTATTCCTCGCTCAACCCGAGAATGACTGTCGGTCAGATAATCGAGGAGGGGCTTGTCGCACACAAGATGTACAAGCACGGCTCCCCTGCGATGAAGGAGCATATACTCAGCGTTATGCGCGCCTGCGGCTTGCAGGATTATATGCTGCACCGTTATCCCCACCAGTTCTCCGGCGGTCAGCGCCAGAGAATATCCATCGCGCGTGCGCTTGCCGTCGGACCCAAATTCGTGGTCTGCGATGAATGCGTTTCCGCACTGGATGTTTCGATACAGTCCCAGATAATCAACCTTTTGCAGGATCTGAAGGAAAAGCAGCATCTCACATATATGTTCATATCGCACGATCTTTCGGTCGTCCGCTATATTTCCGACCGTATATGCGTAATGTACCTCGGAAACATTGTCGAGCTCGGCGATGCTGCCACGATATTCGATGATCCCCGCCATCCTTATACGGTCGCTCTGCTTTCCTCGATCCCGACAACGGATATCGAAAGCCTCAAAAAGGAACGTATACTTTTGGAGGGCAATATCCCCAGCCCGATCAAACCGCCGGATGGCTGCAAGTTCCACACAAGGTGCTATATGGCTTGCGATAAGTGCAGGCGTGTTCCGCCTCCTTTGACAGAGGTCGAACCCGGTCACTTTGTAGCCTGCCACTTCCCGGAACGCAAGATCGATGCGGAGGGCAATTACCTCTTTAAGCTGCCGGATACCGAAAAAAAATCCACAAGACATGATGCCGTGGAGGCGGGCGCGGAATGATCTGGCGCCGCCTGAAGAAATCCACGCCTCAGCAGGAAAAGGAATTTGCCGAAAATCTTTCCAAAGAAAATGTCGGCTTCAAGGACAGGCTTGCAATGTACCTTTCCGCTATCCTTGTGCTGGTGCTTCCGGCATTGGCGGTGGTGGTCCTGCTTTCGCTGCTTGTGCTGTGGATATTCGGAGCATTCTGAAACACGTTAAACAATTTCCGGAACACGCGCCCAAATGCGGGCGCGTGTTTTTCGTTTGCCCGCTGCCGACCGCAGGCTCGCAGCGGAATATCGCGCCGATTTTCCGGGGAAAAGCCGAACTGCTGCGGGAATGGCTTTATAAGGAATAAGGCAGCGCAAAATTTGCACTGCCTCGTTTTTGTATTATCGAAAAAACCACAAAGGATTTTGCCGGCAAAATCCGATGCTCGCCCGGAAAATATAGCCGAGGCGCACTCCGTAATGAAGTGCGCCTCGCATGGCAGGATTTTATTGCTGCTTTGTTATATTGCCGTTATCTGCCGGACCTCTTTTTGGCGGCAGCCGTCGCTCCGACAGCCGCACAGCAGATAAGCATCAGAAGTACGCTCAGCGCTATACTGCCGCTGTCGCCCGTGCGGGGAACAGAGCTTTCGCCGCTGCTTTCGCCTTCGCTTTCAAGGCTGCTTTCGCCGCTGCTTTCAGCTTCGCTTTCGCCGGAGGAGGGCAGCTTGTCGATTTGGGTATTTTCGCTGCGCTTCACACCGCAAACGGTGCATTCCTCGTGCTTTAAGCCGGTTTCGGATTCGGTTGCTTCGCGGTCGGTCTTCCATTCAAAGGAGTGTGCCGCTTCGTTCAGATGCTCGCCGCAATCCTCGCCGGTGCAGGGGTTCCAGTGTGTCTCGCCGTTGCTTTCCCACTTTTCGGTGTTTGCCGTGTGGGTGTGGGAGGGAGGCAGCGGGGAACCGTGGGTAAAGGTCTCGGTGCCCTTTGCACCGCAAATGCAGGATTTGTAGTAAACCGCCGCGGAATCCTCCGTTGCGTCCGATTTTTTATAATTATCGGCGACGATTTCTTTGTCGTAAACGTGCGGGGCATAGCCGCTCTTTTGGGAGTTCTGTGTCACGGTGCAGCCCGGAGCGGTGCATACATGCCAGTGCGCGTCGGCATCGGATGCCCAGGTGGCGCTCCACGCGTGCGTGTGCTGTACCGTCGGCAGGGCAAGAAGTATTTCGCCCGTGTCGGAAGCCTTTATGACATAGCGGTAATTGTCCGCGGTGAAGTATTCGGGGTTGCAGCCCTCGTCCGTGAGAACAAGAGGAGTATCCCCTGTTGGTCTTCTTGTGAAATAAACGCCCACGCCGATAGAGGACCCCTCCGTGAGGCCGCTTGCGTTGATGATGTGGTCGCTGGACTGAAAATAATTGTCAGGATCGCCGTCAGCCGTGTTGCCGGTGATGGTCACCTTGCCGCGCAGACCAACGGGATTTGCGCTGTTGGAGCAAAGCCCGCCGCCGAAAATGGAGCCCGCCGTGTTGCCGGTTATACTGCCGCCGTTCATTTCGAAGCCCCTGCCGCTGTGGAACACGCCGCCGCCGACACCCGATGTCGCCGTGTTGTTGCTGATAGAGGCGTTGCCTTCCATGTCGAAATATCCGTCGCAGGTGAAAACGCCGCCGCCGTAGCCGGTCGTGGCGGTGTTGCCCTTGATGGAACTGCTGTCATGCATAGCGAAGAGAGCGCTGCCGGAGCTGCCGCCGTTCCATACGCCGCCGCCGGTTTCCGCGGTGTTGTTCAAGATCGCGGCATTGCCGTACATATCCGCACGGTAGAAATTGAATACTCCTCCGCCGGATTCTGCGGAGTTTTCGGAAATAACTGCGTTCCCCTGCATTTTGAAGGAGGAACCGCTGCCGTTGTAAACACCGCCGCCTCTGCCGTCGTAATCGCCGGTTTTAACGGTGGTGTTGTTTGTGATACTGCCGCCGTACATATAAAAGACCTTGTCGTAATCGGCGTTCAGAACGCCTGCGCCGTTGCCGGCGGAAAGGGTGTTGCCGGTGATGCTGCCGTTGTACATAAAGAGATAGCTGTGATTTTCGATGCCGTGTCCGGTTTCGCCCTCGTTGTGGGTGATAGAGCCGACCTCCGAGCCGCTGTGGCAATCGGTGATGCACAGCCGGCCGTTGTTGATGATAACCGAGCTGCCATTTGCGCCTACAATATCGTGCCCGTTCAGACAGATGTACAGTTCGCCGGAAATATTCTGCTCCCATGCGCTGCCGAGTATGACGTTGCTTTTCAGGTAATAGCTGCCGGGACCGGTGATTTCGTCAAGGCTGCTTATGCCTGTCCAGGTGTTGGTGCCGTGGTAGTGGGATGCCCCGCCGGCCTCTGCTGTCTCCCTGCCGCAGATGCAGTGAGATGCGTGTTCTTCGCCCGCCGCAAAAACGGCATTGGGCAGCATTCCGACCGCCAGAACAAGGCAGATCAGAATTGCAAACAATCTTTTCTTCATAAATGTACCCTCCGAAATTTTATATTGCTTGCTTATTCCTTATTTATATACACAGGCATTATAGCACCGTTTTCGGGAATCACAAGGGCTTTTCGGGAATTTTTGCCCCGGGGAGCAAAAAGTTTTTTGCGCTTCCGCACATAGGTGACGGCTTTGCCGCGGGGCAGGAAAAAACGGCGCGGCTGCGCGGCAGCCACACCGTTTTTCTGCGTTTATAGGGTGCTTTCAGAGGCGGGTGTCGCCCTCCGCGCGGAAGTCGGATATCGCTTCGGTAAGCGCGCGGAGGTTTTGCTCGGAAAGCTCTGTCAGCGGCGCGCGCAGGATATTGCGGCACATTCCCTCGGCGGCAAGTGCCGCCTTCAACGGGATCGGGTTCACCTCGCGGAAGAGCGCCTCGCACAGCGGGATGAGCGCCGTTTGCAGCTTTGCCGCCGCCGAAACGCGGCAATCGAAATAAAGGCTGCAAAGCCGCTTTATGCTGCCCGGGATCAGGTTTGCCGCCGCGGAGACAACACCCTTGCCGCCCAGCGAAAGCACGGGGAGTATTCGGTCGTCGTTGCCGGAATAAACCGGAAGCGCCGAACCGCAAAGCGATATCGTTTTTGCCGTTTCGGATATCGAATCGCCCGCATCCTTCAGCCCGGCGGCGTTTTTGTCGAGCGAGATCTCGAGCGCGGTGCGCGGCTCTATCCGCATTCCCGTCCGTGCGGGGACACTGTATGCGATATAAGGCAGCCCGGATGCTTCGGAAATGGTTCTGTAATAGGAAACGAGCCCCGCCTGGGTGCATTTATTGTAATACGGCGTGACTACAAGGAGCGCATCCGCGCCGGCCTTTGCGGCAAATTCCGAAAGACTTGCGGCGCGGGCGGTGCAGTTGCCGCCCGTCCCCGCGATAACGGGCACTCTGCCGCGGGTCTGCCGTACCGTAAATTCAATGAGCGAGCGCTTTTCCGCATCCGAAAGAGTTGCCGATTCGCCGGTCGTCCCGCATACGACAAGCGCATCGATGCCGTTTGTGAGCTGAAATTCTATCATTTTCGCCATTGCGGCGAAATCGATTCCGGCGCTGTCGAACGGGGTCACGAGCGCCGTCGCCGCCCCGCGGAAAACAAGCTCTTTTTTCATAAGTTTTTCCCTTCCTTGTGTTGAAAAATCGCCGGGATTGTAGTAATATATTATCCGAACGGGTATACCGCCTGCCGCGTCAGGTTTTCGAAATGCCCGTTTGTACAGTTTATTCCGCGCCACGGCGTAATGATATAAAAAGGGAATCGAAAAATGGATCTGATGAAGCGCTCGTCCTATTTTTACGAGCTGCCGCACGAGCTTATAGCACAAACTCCGCCGCAGAAGCGCGATGCTTCTCGGCTGCTCTGTCTGGACCGCAAAAGCGGTTTTGTCGAACACAGCGTGTTTTCGGAAATTATCAACAAACTTGATCCCGGCGATTGCCTCGTGATAAACGATACGCGCGTTATCCCGGCGCGCCTTTTCGGCACGGCGGAGGAGCACACCGGCAAAATAGAAACGGTGCTGCTTTCACGCGTGTCCCGGGCCGGCGGCGAATGCTGGCAGTGCCTTACGCGCCCCGGCAAAAAAACAAAGCCCGGTACTAAAATCGTTTATTCGGACGAACTTTCGGGCACGGTCACGGATGTGCTGGACGGCGGAATACGCGTTATTCGCTTCGAATACGACGGCATATTCAACGAAATACTTGATCGTATCGGCATCATGCCGCTTCCGCCGTATATAACCGAAAAGCTTGCGGATAAGGAACGCTATCAGACTGTCTATGCCCGTACAGACGGCTCCGCCGCCGCGCCGACAGCCGGGCTCCACTTCACGCCGGAGCTGCTTGAAGCGATAAAAGAAAAGGGCGTGGACATTGTCCGCGTGCTGCTTCATGTCGGGCTGGGGACATTCCGCCCGGTGAAGGAGGACGATCTCACGAACCATGTCATGCATTCCGAGCATATCGAGGTGACTCCCGAAGCGGCGCAGCGTATCAACGCCGCACACGCGCGCGGCGGGCGGGTCATTGCCGTCGGTACGACAAGCGTGCGCACGCTCGAAAGCGTTTGCGGAGAAAACGGGGAGGTGCACCCCTTCAAGGGCGAAACATCCATATTCATCTACCCCGGGGTGAAATTCCGCTGCGTGGATGCGCTCATAACCAATTTCCACCTGCCGGAAAGCACGCTGATAATGCTTGTGTGCGCCTTTGCCGGCTATGAAAACACGATGAACGCCTACCGCGAGGCGGTGGAAAAGAAGTACCGCTTTTTCTCCTTCGGGGATGCGATGTACATAGGATAACGCTTTTTTGGCTTTATGCGGGAGGTTGCATTGAAGGAAAAAATACCGATGATCGTCATAGAAGGCCCGACGGCATCCGGAAAAACCGCATATGCCGTTTCGCTCGCGGGGGAGCTCGGGGGCGAAATAATCAGCGGCGATTCGATGCAGGTCTACCGCGGCATGGATATCGGCACGGCAAAGCCCACAAAAGCCGAAATGAACGGGATACCGCACCATTTGATCGATGTCGCCGATATCGGGGAGTCGTTTTCGGCGGCAAGGTTCGTTTCGCTTGCCGGAAAAGCCGCCGCGGATATACATTCCCGCGGAAGGGTGCCGGTGGTCGTCGGCGGTACGGGGCTTTATGTGGATACGTTAGTTTCGGGCATATCGCTTGCCGAAACCGAATGCGACGAGGAATTACGCGCCGGGCTTTATGATTTTGCGCGGGAAAACGGCGCGCAGGCGCTGCACGAACGGCTGGCAAATGTCGATCCGGCTTCCGCCGCCGCAATACATCCGAACAATATCAAGCGTGTCGTGCGCGCTTTGGAAATATTTTATACCGCCGGCAAAACAAAGACCGAGCTGGATGCGGAAAGCCGCCGCGCCGGCACGCGGTATGATGTAAAAAGAATTCTTCTGCGCCCTGCCGACCGCGAGAGAATGTATTCCCGTATCGACACGCGCGTGGACGAAATGTTCCGTGCCGGGCTGGAGGACGAGGTATATTCGCTTTACCTTCGCGGCCTTGCACAGACACCGACCGCCGGCAGTGCCATCGGCTACAAGGAATTTTACCCGTATTTTGCGGGGGAGTGCGCGCTCGGGCAGGTGCGCGAGAATATAAAGCTGAACACGCGGCATTATGCAAAGCGCCAGCTCACATGGCTTTCGCGGATCGGCTTTGACGAGATCATAGAGGTTTAGGAAGTAAAAAACATGGAAGAGGAAAGGAAAGACCTGCCTGCCGAACGGCAAGCGGATAAGCGCGGCGTTACCGCCGTGCGCCGTATCGCACCGGTTAAAAAGAGCGGCAGGGAACGCGCCCTTGCCGCGGCGAAAAGGTTTTTTTCGCAGTTCGGCACGGCGATAATCGCTGTTTCGATAGTCGCGTATGTTTTCCTTCAGCTGATGCTCAATGTCGGCACGATGATCGAAACCGAAACCGCCGCTTATGCGAGCATTTCGGACCGCGCGGAGCTCACCGCCTTCCTGTTCCGCGATGAAAAGGCGATCCCCTCCGGCGCGGAAGGCACCGATTGCGTGCTTGTGGAGGAGGGCGAAAAGGTCCGGAAGGGGCAGGATGTAGCCGTGACCTATTCCGACCCTGCCGACGTGGAGGCGCAGAACCGTATCGGCGAGATCGACAAACGGCTTGAGGTGCTGCGGAAGAGCAGCCTGCCCAACGGTGCGCTCACAACAAACATTTCGGTGATCGATAGCCAGATAGCCGAGCTGACGCTTGCACTGCTCCGCCGTATCGACGACGGCGCTCTCGACCGCGCCCTGCGCGAAAAGGAAGAACTGCTGATACTTCTCAACCGCCGCCAATCGGCGATAAAGGAAAACAGCTACGCCGCCGAAATAAGCGCGCTCACCGCCGAAAAGAAGGAACTGGAACGCTCACTCACGGGGGAAAATTATCGTGTCGTCGCGCCCGAATCCGGGTATTATTATTCCGCGGTGGACGGATACGAGAATGCTTTTACCGTTGCCGCGCTCGAATCGCTCACGGGCGATGATTTCGACAGGCTTTCGGATTCCGTCCCGGATGAAAATGTCCTGAACGGCTCCTCCGGCAAGATCGTCACCGATTCCACATGGTATATCGCGCTGGCGCTGGACAAACGCACCGCGGAATCCTACCGCAGCGGGGCGAACTATCCGATAACCTTTCAGTACTCCGGCGGAACGGTGCTGAATATGACGCTCGAACGCCGTATAAACCGTACCGACCGCGATATGACCATACTTGTTTTCAGCACGAAAACGCTTCCGGAAAGCTTCGATTATTCGCGCAGCCAAACAGTGGAGCTGACACGCGCATCCTATGAAGGGCTTCGGATCAGCACAAAGGCGCTTCGCGTGCGGGACGGCGTTACCGGCGTTTATGTCGTGACAGGCTCGCGCGTGACATTCAAGGAAACCGAGGTCATTTATACCTACGGCGGTCACTGCATATGCAGTATCCCGGCGGACCCGGATTACCCAAAGGAAAACGATATCGCTTATTCGTCCAAAAAACGGCTTTCGCTGCACGATACCGTCATTACCGAGGGCAACGATATTTACGACGGAATGAGGATAACCTGATGAACACCCGCGAAGAGATAAAGGAATCCGTGGAACGGATCAAACGCGAGCTCGGCGGCAGGGCGGAGCTGCTCGCGGCGGTGAAAACGGTGCCGCCGGAATATATAAATTACGCCATCGACTGCGGCGTGACGCTTATCGGCGAAAACCGTGTTTCCGAGGTGCTGGAAAAATACGGAAGGATCGATCGCACCCGCGCAAAGCTGCACTTTATCGGCGCTTTGCAGACAAATAAGGTGAAGTATATAATCGACAAGGTCGATATGATACAGTCCGTGGACCGCGAAAGCCTTGCTTCGGAGATCGAAAAGCAGGCGGCGAAGCACGGGATCATCATGCCGGTGCTTGTCGAGATAAATATCGGCGGCGAGGAAAGCAAATCCGGTATCCGCCCGGAATGCGCGCTCGAATTCTGCAAATATCTCGCGGATCTGCCGCACATACGGGTGTCGGGTCTGATGGCTGTCCCGCCCAAAAGCGGCGATCAAGAAAAAAATGCCGAATATTTTCGCAAAATGAGAAAAATATTTATTGACATCTCGGCTGCGAAAGTCCATAATGTATATATGGAGATACTGTCGCTCGGGATGAGCGGCGATTACCTGACGGCGGTCGAAAACGGTTCGACAATGGTTCGGATCGGCAGCGCGATATTCGGCGCCCGCCCGAAGGCGAATACGGAAGCAGAAAAATAAAACATATAAATTTTCAGGAGGAACAAAAATGGGACTTATGAATCGTCTCGGCGACCTTTTCAAGGGTGAAGAGGAATACGAAGAAAACGAAGAATACGAAGAATACGAGGAAGAAGAAGCGCCTGCCGCGGCTCCTGCCGCCCCTGTTCAGAAGCAGCCCGCCGCTTCCAGACCTACCGGCGGAATATCCTCCGGTACGGCTCTCGAAATGAAGGTCGTAAAGCCGGAACGCTTTGACGAAGTCCGTCAGATCGGCGAACATCTTCTTGCGCGCCGCACGGTTGTACTTAACCTCGAAGAAACCAACAAGGAAACCACAAAACGCATAATCGACTTCCTTTGCGGCGTTGTTTTCGCTATCGACGGTCAGGTTAAAAAGGTTGCGAACGCAACATACGTCGTCACGCCCAAGAATGTCGATGTGAGCGGCGATCAGGCGGAAGCGCCCGCCGCTGCCGATGCAGCCGACCAGACTGTCAGGCAGAGGGATCTTTTTCGCTGAACGTTAAGAGGCGTTGAATCTTGAGCGAGCTTTTCTATGTTGTTTCCACAACGGTAAATGTCTTTCTGGAAGCCTTTCAGTGGATACTGCTTGTCCGGGTGCTTTTACCGTTCTTTTCGGACGCCGAGGAATCCCCGGTATATGCGTTTTGCTGTGCCGTTACCGAACCGGTCGTCGGGCCGGTGCGTTCGCTGCTCGATCGCGTTCCCGCGCTCGAAGGCTCACCGGTGGATTTTTCCTATGTCGTCACCTGCTTGATCATTATACTTGTCCGCATCGCACTGCCGACCGCGTAAAAAATACTTTACGTCGGGCAGTGCTTTCGGGCGTTATTCGGATATACGGAGGAAAATCAGATGCTTGCACCGCATGAACTGAAAAACAAACAGTTTTCCAAAAGCCTGAAAGGCTATAACCCGCAGGAGGTCGATGCCTATATCGAATTCCTGCTTGAAAAATATACCGAAGCCTACCGCGAAAATAACGAGCTTGAACGCAAGCTCCGCATTGTCGTGACAAACCTCGACGAGATAAAGGACGAGGAGGATTCCATCCGCAGCACGCTTATTTCGGCGCAGAAGATGGCGGAAAAGATCAAGGCGGATGCCTACGACCGCGCGGATATCATCACCGGCGCGATAAAGGACCGCTGCGACGGCGTTATCGCCGAATTCCGCACGCAGCTTCAGGCGGAAAAGGAAAAGGCGTGGATCATGCGCACCCGCATAATCGATTTCAAAAAGCAGGTGTACGAGCTTTACGGCAAGCACATTGCGGAGCTGAAGGATCTGAGCGTGAACGAGATCGAGGATATCGTGCTTCCCAACGACGATGCCATTGTCGCCGGGATCTTTACCGACGTGAAGGACAAGATCGAACAGGAGATCGAACGCCGCAAGAAGGAACGCGAGCTGCCTCCGGAGGAGATCAAGATCGAAGATCCGGATGCCGAGGAACGTATCGCGCTCGAAACGGCAAATGCCGAAAACGAGGAAAAGGTCGCCGCAGCTTCGGATATGCCCGAGCTTTCGAACGAGGCAAAGGAAGCGGAGGACGAATATATCAAATTCATGATGGGGGATAACGGCGCAAAGGAATGACCGGCACCGCACGATAAAATGAAGGACTACAAAGACACACTTAATCTTCCCGCAACGGAATTCCCGATGCGCGGCAATCTTCCGCAGAGGGAACCCGAGACACTCGACCGCTGGAACGAAAAGAAAATATATTCCGAAATGCTTGAAAGAAACCGCGGCAAGCGCTCCTTTGTGCTTCACGACGGGCCTCCTTTTTCCAACGGAAACATTCATATCGGCACGGCGCTCAACAAGATACTCAAGGATTTCATCGTAAAATCCAAATCCATGGAGGGCTGCTATGCGCCGTACAGACCGGGGTGGGATAACCACGGAATGCCTATCGAAAGCGCGATAATCAAGCAAAGCAAGCTCGACAGGAAAAAGATGACGGTGCCCGAATTCCGCGAGGAATGCCGTAAATTCGCGGCGAAGTTCGTCGATCTTCAACGTACCTCCTTCCGCAGGCTCGGTGTCCTGGGCGATTGGGACAACCCTTATCTTACCATGGATCCGGCTTTTGAAGCGCGCGAGGTGCGCGTTTTCGGCGAAATGTTCCGCAAGGGGTATATCTATAAAGGGCTGAAACCGGTTTACTGGTGCGCTCACGACGAAACTGCTCTTGCCGAAGCCGAGATCGAATATCAGGATGCGCCCTGCACCTCCATATATGTAAAATTCCCCGTTTCCGACGACAAAGGCCTGCTGCAGGCACACGGCGGCACGGAAAACACCTATTTCGTCATCTGGACGACGACCCCGTGGACACTTCCGGGCAACATGGCGATAGCCGTTCACCCGCGCGAGGAATATTCGCTTATAAAGGTTCCCTCCGGCGAAAGATATATCATGGCTTCCGCGCTTGCCGGGCACGCGCTCGAAAACGCCGGGATCACCGAATACGAAACGCTTGCCTCCTTCAAGGGCGGCGAGCTTGAATTCATGAAGGCACGCCACCCCTTCCTGGACCGTGAAAGCCTTCTTGTCACCGCCGAATATGTCACAATGGACAGCGGTACGGGCTGTGTTCATACGGCTCCCGGCTTCGGCGTGGACGACTATATGACAGGTATGCGCTACGGGATCGAGATAATCGTCCCCGTGGACGACCGCGGATATCAGACCGAGCTTGCCGGGAAATACGCCGGTATGCGTTACGACGAATCCAACAAAGCGATACTTGCCGACATGAAGGAAAGCGGAGCACTGCTCGCTTCCGAGGAGATCGTGCACCCCTATCCGCACTGCTGGCGCTGCAAGCACCCGATAATCTTCCGCGCCACACCGCAGTGGTTCTGTTCGGTCGAAGCCTTCCGCGATCGCGCCGTAAAGGCGTGCGAGGGTGTCGAATGGATGCCCGCGTGGGGCGGCGACAGAATGATCTCCATGATCAACGAACGCGCCGACTGGTGCATTTCGCGCCAGCGCAACTGGGGGCTTCCCATCCCCGTGTTCTATTGCGAGGATTGTAAAAAGCCGATAGTCACGGAGGAAACCATCGACCGTATTGCCGATATTTTCGCGCGCGAAGGCTCCAATGCCTGGTTTGCGCACGAGGCGGGCGAGCTTCTTCCCGAAGGCTTTACCTGCCCGCATTGCGGCGGAAAGCATTTTTATAAAGAGACCGACACTCTTGACGGCTGGTTCGATTCCGGCTCCACGCACTTCAACGTGCTGGACGGCGAAAACGGTCTCGGCCGCCCCGCCGATCTTTACCTCGAAGGCGCGGATCAGTACCGCGGCTGGTTCCAATCTTCGCTGCTCACCGCGATCGGCTCCGGGCTGGACGAAGCGCCCTACAAGGCGGTTCTCACCCACGGCTGGACGGTGGACGGAGAGGGCAAGGCGATGCACAAATCGCTGGGCAATGCCGTCGCGCCGGAGGAAGTCATAAATAAATACGGCGCGGATATACTCAGGCTCTGGGTCGCTTCCAGCGATTACCGTGTGGATGTGCGCGCTTCGGATGCAATATTCAAGCAGCTTTCCGAAAGCTACCGCAAGATCAGAAACACGCTGCGTATACTGCTTGCCAACCTCGGCACGCCGGAAACCGATTTCGATCCGGACCGCGACAGTGTCTGCCCCGAATCGTTCTGCGATATCGACAAATGGGCGGTATCGCGGCTCAACGGGCTTGCTGCCCGCGTCCGCGAAGCGTACGACAGCTATCAGTTCCATATAGTTTATCACGAAATACTCAACTTCTGCTCGACGGATATGTCCAAGCTTTATATCGACATCACCAAGGACAGGCTCTATTGCGAAGCGAAGAACGATCCTGCGCGCAGAAGCGCACAGACGGCAATGTATATCATCGTAAACGCGCTTACAAGAATGCTCGCCCCGGTGCTTTCCTATACGGCAGAGGAAGTCTGGCTTTACATGAACCACGCCGCGGCGGACAATGCAAAAAGCGTGTTCCTGAACGACCTTCCGGAATATGACAAGGCGCTTGATTTCGCGGATATCTGCGGCAAGTACGAAAGCCTTTTCGAGCATCGCGACGGTGTTATGAAGGCGCTTGAGCTTGCCCGTGCCGAAAAGATCATCGGCAAATCGCTGGAGGCGGATGTTACCGTTTATGCCCCGGAGGGGAGCGAAGCGATGAAGCTGTTCCGCGAGTTTGCACCGATACTGCCTACCGTGTTCATCGTGAGCAAGGTGGAGCTTTCCTCCGAAAACGCACCCGAAGGCGCTTATATCGATGAGGAAAACGGCATTGCCGTGCGTGTTGCCGTTTCGGAGGGCGAAAAGTGCGTTCGCTGCTGGATGCAGAAGGACGACTGCACTGTCGATGAGGACGGGCAGCACCTCTGCGCCCGCTGCCGCAAGGCGCTATGTTAGCCGCAGTTATCACCGCCGTTGCGGTACTGCTGGATCAGATCAGCAAATCCATTGTTGTAAACGGGCTTCCTCTTTACGGCGAAGCCCGCTTTATTCCCGGCGTGCTCAGCTTTTACCACACCCGCAATACCGGCGCGGCTTTTTCCATGCTTTCGGACAGGCGCTGGGTGTTCATGCTGCTTTCCTGTGTCGCCATCGTTGCGATAACGGTCATGCTGTATTTCTGGCGCTCCCGCCATGTGCTGCTCACCGTTTCGCTTTCGATGATACTCGGCGGCGGGATCGGAAATATGATCGACCGTATCGTCAACGGCTATGTGACGGATTTCTTCCGCGTGGACTTTGTCGATTTTGCGGTGTTCAATGTTGCCGATTCCTTTATAACCGTCGGCGCGGTGCTGCTCGGGGTATATATAATCTTCTTCGAACCGAAGGTGGAACGCCGCCTTGCGGAGTCAAAACCGCAAAAGGGCGGGGAAGCGGGCGGTAACGGCGATGAATGAGGAATTCTCCGCGCCGGAGCTTGCCTGCGTTTCGGCTCCCGACACCGGCAAAAGGCTGGATGCGTATTGCGCACTGCACTTCGGCGTGAGCCGTACACGCGCTGCAGAGCTTATTGCCGCAGGCCTTATAACGGTAAACGGTAAAAAGGCGGAAAAGAAATACCCGGTGTGCGAAAACGATACGATCGCCGCGGATATCCCGCCTGCGGCGGAGCTTGCCGCGACACCGCAGGATATTCCGGTGGATATACTTTACGAGGACGAATACCTTCTCGTGTGCGATAAACCGCGCGGAATGGTTGTCCACCCCGCGCCCGGCAACCCTGACGGAACGCTTGTCAACGCGCTGCTTTTTCATTGCAGGGGGCGGCTTTCCTCCATAAACGGCGTGGTGCGGCCGGGGATCGTTCACCGGATCGATAAGGACACATCCGGACTGCTCATTGTCGCCAAGACGGATGAAGCCCACCGCGGGCTTGCCCTGCAGATAGCAGAGCATTCCTTTGTGCGCCGGTACGAGGCGATAGTCGCCGGAAAAATGCGCGAAAGCGAAGGTACCGTCGATGCTCCCATCGGCAGGCACAAAACCGACCGTAAAAAAATGGCTGTCACTCAGCTTAATTCCAAGCCCGCGGTTACACACTGGCGCGTGCTTGCGGAAAGCGACAGATACACTCATCTTGAACTCACGCTCGAAACCGGGCGTACACATCAGATCCGTGTGCATATGGCATATATAGGGCACCCTGTCGCGGGGGATCCGGTCTACGGAAGCGAAAAATATTCGCTGGGGCTGGCGGGTCAGTGCCTGTTTGCAAAATACATTTCGTTTATTCACCCCATCACGGGCGAGAATATTTCAATTGAAGCGGCAAGGCCTGCGTATTTCAGCGATGCGCTGCGTCGTGCCGGGCTTTGAGAAAGGAAACCGGAACATGGAAAACGCAACTGTTCTTATGCTGAAGGAAAGAGCGGCGAAAATACGCCTTCTTTCCGTGGACGCGGTCTACCGCGCAAAAAGCGGGCATCCCGGCGGGTCGCTTTCGATCGCCGATGTGCTTGCTTATCTTTATTTTTACAGGCTGAATATCGATCCCGCCGCGCCGGATGCACTCGGGCGCGACCGTGTCGTGCTCTCCAAGGGGCACTGCTGCCCCGCACTTTATTCCGCGCTTGCAATGCGCGGGTATTTCCCGGAGGAGGAGCTTAAAAAGCTCCGCACGCTCGGCGCAATGCTGCAGGGGCACCCGGATATGAAGGGCACACCCGGTGTGGATATGTCCACGGGTTCGCTCGGGCAGGGCTTTTCCGCTGCGGCTGGAATGGCTGCCGTTGCAAAGCGCCGCGGCGAGGAATACCGTATATACACGCTTCTGGGCGACGGCGAAACAGAGGAAGGTCAGGTGTGGGAGGCAGCGATGTTCGCCAACCAGTACAAATTGGATAACCTTATTGCCTTTGTGGACAGCAACGGCTATCAGATCGACGGCGCCGTGAGCGACGTTATGGATCCGAACCCGCTGGATGAAAAGTTCCGTGCCTTCGGCTGGCACGCCGTTGTGATCGACGGGCACGATTTCGAAGCTATCGACAAAGCCGTTTCGGAATGTATCGCCTCCGGGCGTCCGGGCGCGATAATCTGCAAAACGGTCAAGGGCAAGGGCGTTTCCTTTATGGAAAACAATTATACATGGCACGGCAAGGCGCCGAAGGCGGAGGAATTTGCAGCCGCCGAATCGGAGCTTCGCGCCGCATGGGAGCAGGCAAGGGAGGATATGAGCAATGGCAGATAAGGAAGCAACACGCGTCGCTTACGGCAGAACACTTGCCGCGCTCGGCGAAAAATACGATTTTTATGTGCTCGATGCCGATCTTTCGGGCTCTACTCAAACCAAAATTTTCGCGGATAAATTTCCCGAACGATTCTTCAACTGCGGCATAGCGGAGGAAAACATGATCTCCGTCGCCGCGGGTATTGCCGCCACGGGCTTTCCGGCGTTTGCTTCGTCGTTTGCAATGTTCGCCTGCGGCAGGGCTTTCGAACAGATACGCAATTCCGTTGCGTACCCGCACCTTCCCGTCAAAATATGCGCATCACACGCCGGCGTTACCGTCGGCGAGGACGGGGCGACACACCAGTTCTGCGAAGATATCGCGATAATGCGTGCGCTGCCGGGGATGACGGTCGTTTCCCCTGCGGATTCCGCCTCCACCGAGGCGCTCACCGCGGAAATACTCAGGTACGACGGGCCGGTCTATATGCGGCTGGGCAGGTATGCCGTTCCGCAGGTGTATGAACGCGGCGAACGGGAATTCAGGCTCGGAAAGGGCATTGTCGCTGCGGACGGGGGCGATGTCTGCATTATCGCCAACGGGATACTTGTTTCCGCCGCGCTCGAAGCTCGAGCTCTGCTTAAAAACGAGGGCATAGATGCCGCGGTTATAGATATGCATACCGTCAAGCCGATCGATGAAGAGCTTGTGCTCAAATATGCCGCAAAAACAGGCAATATCGTCACGGCGGAGGAGCATAATATCATCGGCGGGCTGGGCAGCGCCGTTGCCGAAATACTTGCCGAAAACGGCGGCGCAAGGCTGGCGCGCGTCGGTGTGGAGGATGTTTTCGGGACAAGCGCACCCGCGGGCGTTCTTATAGATTATTACGGTCTTAATGCCGCCGGGATCGCGGCGCGCGTCAGAAGGCTTCTCGGCAAATAAATCAAAGGGGAAGTGAGCCATGCTTACCGTTGACAGACTTGCGCAAATACTGGATGAAATGATCCCGAAGGAATATTCCGAACCCTGGGATAACGACGGAAGAATGGTCATCCCGGACGGAAGCGCGCCGGTGCAAAGCGTTACCGTTGCACTTGATGCGACAACGGAGGCGATCAAAGCCGCGGCGGCGGAGGGTTCAAACGTTATCGTTACGCACCACCCGCTTGTGTTCGAACCGATGAAATCCGTCGATACGGCGGATGCCGTCGGAAGGCGTGTCGCAATGTGCATCCGCAACGGTATCGCCGTGCTTTCCTACCACACGCGGCTGGACAGTATGCCCGGCGGTGTGAATGATTGCCTTGCGGAGACGATCGGGCTTGCGGAAGCGGAGCCGTTTCTGCCGTTCGGCAGGATCGGTTCGCTCGGAAGAGCGGTCCCGTTTGCGGCGTTTGCAGATGATATTTCGGACAGGCTGGGCGAAAAGCCTATGTTCGCCGTCGCAAGGGGCGGCGATGTCAGGCGGATCGCGCTGGTTTCGGGCGGGGGCAAGGGATTTGTCCGCGCCGCGTACGATGCGGGCGCCGATACCTACATTACCGGCGAGGCGAGCCATGCCGCGTTTATCGAAGCGGCGGAGCTCGGCATGAACATGATATGTATGACACACCATGCCACGGAACGGGTGGTTTTGCCCGCTTTGTGCGACATGATCGGGGATACCGGCGCGCAGGTCGCGCTGTTTGATTTCGACAGAGAGAACGAATATGGCATTTGACGGACTTTTTTGCTCCGCCGTTGCAGCCGAACTCAACTCATGGGCGGGGGGCCGGGTGGAAAAACTCTACCAGAGCTCACCGTCCTGCATTTGTATTCAGCTTTATGCGGCGGGTAAGCATATGAACTTGATAATATCCGCATCGGCTTCGCGCCCGATACTTGCCTGCACGGATTCCGCTGCGGCAAAGCCGGATACGCCCACGCCGACCTGTATGCTTTACCGCAAGCATCTTCAAAACGGCAGGCTGAGCGGCGTGGAATGGATAAAGAACGAACGCATCGTTCGGTTCGATTTCGATTCTGCGGACGAAATGGGCTATGTGCACCGCAAGAGCATTTATGCCGAGATGATGGGCAAATATTCCAACCTGATACTCACGGAGGGCAACGGCAGGATCATCAACGCCGCTTCGGTATCGGATATAACCTCCTCCGTGCGCAGCCTTTTGCCGGGAATGCTTTATGAAACGCCTCCGGCACAGGATAAAAAGGATATCGCCGCGACGGACGCTGCGGCGTTTGCAGCAGTTTGTGCGGCATATGAGGGCGCACGCGCGGCGGATATGCTGCTGCGCAGCTTCTGCGGGCTTTCACCGCTTGTATCAAGGGAGCTTGCCTTCCGTGCGCTCGGGGATTGCGATGCGCTCGTTTCCGCGGCGGCGGTGCCGCTTTTGTGGGCGGAATTCGATTCGCTGCGAAATCTGCTCGCTGGCGGCAAATTCACCCCCTGCGCCGTTTTTTCGCCGGAGGGGAAGGAGACGGAATATTCATTCTTCCCGATAAAGCAGTACGGCGAGGGCTTCGAGGTGAAGGAATACGGCAGCTTTTCGGAGCTTTTGACGGATTATTTCGGGAGACGGGAGGAATCCGTCAATATCGGCAGATATTCCCATGATACGCTGCACGCCGTTAACACCCACCTTGCGAAGCTGCGCAAAAAGCTTGCACTGCTCGAATCCGAGCTTTCGGAATGCAATACGCGTGAGGAGGCACGGCTTTGCGGCGATATCGTAACGGCAAATATATGGCGCATACGCCGCGGCGATGAAAGTGTCACCGGAACGGATTACGAAACCGGCGAGGAAAAAACCGTTCGTCTGGATCCGACACGCACCCCGGCGGAAAACGCGCAGAAATACTATAATAAATACGCAAAAATGAAGCGCGCAGCCGAGGCAAAGCGTCTGCAGATCGAAAAGGCACTTGCGGAGCAGGATTATTTGGAGGGAGTTGCCGGCTTTATCGAGCGTGCCGCAGAACCCGCCGAGATCGCGGAAATACGCGACGAGCTTTCCGCCGGCGGATACTTAGGCAAGCCCGCAAACCGCGGTGCAAAGCCGAAAAAGACAAAGGCGGCTTCGCCGCTTTCCTTCCGTACCGCGGATGGCAGGCTCGTGCGGGTCGGGCGCAACAACCGCCAGAACGATTCGCTCACCGCAGGCGCCGAAAAGAACGATATCTGGTTCCACATAAAGGGTTTTCACGGCTCGCACGTTATACTTTCCGGTGCAGGCGGCGAGCCGACGGACGGCGATTACACCGCCGCGGCGATGCTTGCCGCTTATTACAGCGAAAAGCGCGGCGCAAGCAATGTCGGCGTGGATTACACCCGTGTGAGACACCTTAAAAAGCCGGGCGGTAGCGCGCCGGGCTTTGTCACCTACGAAAAATACTTCACCGCTTATGTCAATGCGGAAATGCCCGCTCTTGAAGGGAGGGTAAGGTAAAATGCTGCTCGAACGCTCTATCCCGATCATCGGTGCGGATGGTGCCGAAAGGCTCGCAAGGGCAAGCGTCGCCGTGTTCGGTACGGGCGGTGTCGGTTCCTGGTGCGCCGAAGCGCTCGCACGGGCGGGCGTGGGAAGCATAACCGTTGTGGATGGCGATACCGTTGCCGACAGCAACCGCAACCGTCAGCTTATCGCAACCTCCGAAACGCTCGGGCGGCGCAAGGCCGCCGTCGCGGCGGAAAGGCTGCGCAGCGCCGTGCCGGAATGCGATGTGAGATTTGCGGATATGTTTTATTCGGAGGAAACGGCTGCGGACATTCCGCTTTGCGGCTTTGATTATATCGCCGACTGTATAGACACGGTTACCTCAAAGCTTTTGCTTATATCGAACGCCCGCGCCGCCGGTGTGCGGACAATTTCCTCCATGGGCACCGGAAATCGCAGGGATCCTTCGCGCATTGCCGTGAAGGACGTTTATTCCACCTCCGGCGATCCGCTTGCACGCATAATGCGGCGCGAGCTGCGCGCCCGAGGCATACCCGGGCTGAAGGTCGTCTGCTCCGAGGAGCTTCCCGGCGCCGTTTTTTCCGGCAGGGATCCGGATACCCGCCGCGCGACACCTTCGAGCTGCGTTTTTGTCCCGGCGACTGCGGGGCTGCGCATGGCATATGAGATAGTAAAGGATATACTGGAATGGCAAGATTAGAATTCGGCGGCGGCGCGATGCTCTCGCCGCTGCCCGCGGTGCTTGTGACAAGCGCCTCCGGCGGCGCGGAAAATGTTTTTACCGTTGCATGGACAGGCATTGTCTGCACCCGCCCGCCGCGGCTTTATATCTCCGTGCGGCCCGAAAGGTATTCCTACGGGCTTATCGTCGAAAGCGGCGAATTCTGCGTGAACCTCGTTTCGGCTCCGCTCGTGCGGGCGGCGGATATGTGCGGCGTTATCTCCGGGCGGGATAAGGATAAATTCGCCCTGTGCGGGCTTACGAAAACCGATTCGAAAACCGTATCCTGCCCCACAGTTGCGGAAAGCCCGCTCGCGCTCGAATGCCGTGTTTTCAAACGTATACCGCTGGGCAGCCATGAAATGTTCCTTGCGGATATCACGGCGTTCACGGCGGATGAACGCTATATCGACAAAAACGGCAGGATCGCGCTGGAAGAAGCGGGGCTTGCCGCCTATTCCCACGGCGATTATTTTGCGCTCGGCAAAAAGCTGGGGGATTTCGGGTTTTCCGTCCGCAAAAGAAAGCGCGGTGCGAAATGAGAAGCTTTACCGTTATCCACGTCGGCGATTTCAAGGAGGAATACTTCGCCTGTGCAGAAGCGGAATATATCCGCCGCATAAAGCTGTTTGCGGATTACAAAACGGTCTGCGTGCGCGAGGAAAGCACATTTGACGGCTCCGAAAAAAACATTGCGCGCGCGTTGGAGCGCGAAGCGGCGGAGATAAGAAGGCATATCCCGCGCCGCGCGATGACGGTCGCGTTGTGCATCGAGGGAACACAGATCACGAGCCCGGGTCTTGCCGAAATGCTTTCGGATGAAAGCCGCCCGGTCTGCTTTATAATCGGTTCGAGCCACGGGCTGGACCCGGCGCTCAAAAACGAATGCGGGCAGCGGATATCCATGTCGCGCATGACATTTCCGCATATGCTCGCGCGCGTGATGCTTGCCGAGCAGGTCTACCGCGCCATAACCATAATTAACGGCAAAAAGTACCATAAATAAGGAGAAGCACAGTGATGAATGCTGTTGAAAGATTTTTGAAATACGTTTCGTTCGGCACGAATTCGGACGAAAACTCCGCGGAATGCCCTTCGACTCCGTCTCAGCTTGTTTTGGGCAGATATATCGCTTCGGAGCTCGAACGTATCGGGCTTTCGGATGCGCACGTTGATGAAAACGGCTATGTTTCGGCGTTTCTGCCCGCATCCGAGGGCTGCGGGGCGCTCCCTGCGATCGGGTTTGTTTCGCATATAGATACCTCCTCCGCCGTCCCGGGCGACAATATAAAGCCCCGCACCGTTTTTTACGGCGGCGGTGTGCTCACGCTCGAAAACGGGCTCACGATCGACCCTGCCGAATACCCCTGCCTTGCTTCGTATGAGGGCAGCGAGCTTATCGTTACCGACGGAAATACTCTTCTCGGCGCGGACGATAAAGCCGGTGTCGCGGAGATCGTCACCGCGCTCGAATATCTTGCAAATCACCCGGAAATAAAGCACGGGAGGATACCGGTGTGCTTTACCCCGGATGAGGAGATCGGCCGCGGGGCGGACAGGTTCGATGTAAAAGCCTTTAACGCCGATTGGGCGTATACGGTGGATGGCGGTGCTCTGGGCGAGATCGAATACGAAAACTTCAACGCCGCTTCCGCAAAATTCCGCATCAACGGCGTGAACATCCATCCGGGCAGCGCAAAGAACCGCATGAAGAACGCCTGCCTTGTCGCTTCTCAGCTGGTGACAATGCTCCCCGCTGCCGAAGCGCCCGCGCACACCGAGGGCTACGAGGGCTTTTACCATGTTTGCGCCATGTCCGGCGACGAAAGCGCTTTCGACGTTTCCGTGATAATCCGCGATCACGACCGCGCCGCCTTTGAATCCCGCAAGGCGTTTGTACAAAGGCTTGCGGATTACCTCAACGGCGTATACGGTGAAAACACCGTCGAGCTTACCCTGCGCGACAGCTATTACAACATGAAGGAAAAAATAGAGCCGCATATGCATATTATCGATTCGGCGGAAAAGGCATTTGCCGAAAACGGCATTACTCCCAGGATCGTAGCCATCCGCGGCGGTACGGACGGCGCGCGCCTTTCGTTCATGGGGCTGCCCTGCCCGAACCTTTCCACCGGCGGCGAAAACTTCCATTCCGTGCGCGAATTTATTCCCGTTTCCGCGCTCGGAAGTATGGTGGATGTCATAGTGACCCTTGCTTCCGTGCGGTGATTGCAGCTCGCGTGGCGGGAAAGGCAAATCTGCTGCGAACCCTCAACGCGATCAATAAAAAAGCGGAGCGGGAAAGGCAAATCTGCTGCGAACCTCAACGCGATCAATAAAAACGCGGAGCGGGAAAGGCAAATCTGCAGTGAACCTTCAACGCGATCAATAAAAACGCGGAGCGGAAAAGGCAAATCCGCTGCGAACCTCAACGCGATCAATAAAAAGCGTTTCTGCCGTGGGATACGGGCGGAAACGCTTTTGCTTTGTGAGCGGTTATTCTATGACAAGCTCGCCGAAAAACTCCGGGCGGTGGAAATCCGGTGCGGGGAGCTCCACGGGCGACCACATCCCGAAATGCGGGTATTCGGTATCGTCGCCGCATTTGTAAAAATTGCCTTTTATAATGTCGCCGGTTGTAAAATCCTTTCTTCCGAAGGTCTTTTCGATAAAGTCGAGCGTGAATACCACGCGGACACACCAGCATCCGTCGCCCTTTTCGGCGGTGACATGCGGCAGCGGGGCAAGCTTGTCTATGGGTGTTTTGTCGCTGCGGCTTGCGCGCACGGCGGAAAGGAACGCCCCGGCGGAGTTCATTTCGAAATTCATGTACTTTCCGGAATCCGGCGCAAAGCTCACGAAAAATTCGAGACAGCTGTCCTTATAAACGGGGTCGTTATATTGCTTGTAAACGGTTTTCGGGTCGCTCTCGTATGCTTTCATTTCGAGCGCAAATCCGGTTTTCGGTATGAACAAGAGCCGTGCTTCCGCCCTCGGGGAATAGCCGGATGTCCATTTGTAGCAGTCGATATGCGCGACCTCCGCCTTTGAAAAATCCGCCGCTTCCGCGGTCTTTATCGTGTATCTCATTTTCTCATCCTCCTGTTATGTCATTATAATAATCCAAATCGCACCGAATGTCAATGCAAACGCGCTTCGTACTTGAAATACGGCGGCGACGGGTGTATAATAATGCATGAAAAGGATGTGAAGCAATGAAAAGCGGACTTCCGGAGGTGCTGCTCACCTTCGCAGGATACAAGGGCTCCATACAGAACTGCTCGGCACTTACGGTTGATGAATATATCAGCGATCTTATACTGTTTTTTCGCTATATCATAGTCACGCGGCGCGGGGACGACCCGGCAAAAACGGATATGTCATCAGTTTCGCTCGCGGGGGTGGATTACGAGCTTGCCGGCTCGGTACGGACGGAGGAGATATTTTCCTTCATGCTGTATCTTTCGCAGGTGCGCGGCAATAAAGCACGCATACGCGCGCGGAGGCTCTCGGCTGTAAAAGCGTTTTATAAATACCATACCGTCAAATCCAAAAGGCTTGCGGAAAACCCGGCAAAGGATATCGACAGCCCTTCCGTGCGCCCGCCGCTCCCGAAATATCTTACGCTTGCCGAAAGCCTTGCACTGCTCGAAGCCGTTCCGCGGAACGACCGCAATTTCGAACGCGATTACTGCATACTCACTTTCTTTCTCAATTGCGGTATGCGGCTTTCGGAGCTTGTCGGGATAAACCTTGCGGATATCACCGCCGATCAGGCACGGCTCACCGTTACCGGAAAAGGCAATAAAATGCGGGTGATATACCTCAATACGGCGTGCAGAGAGGCGCTTTGCGATTATCTTGCCGTGCGGCAGGAACGCGCCACGGAGGGCGGCAGGAGCATCACCGATAAAAATGCGCTCTTTCTTTCCTCGCGCGGGCGGCGTATCTCGCACGAAAGCGTTCAGAAGATGGTTTATAAGTATCTCGAGCTTGCCGGGCTCGGCGGGCGCGGGCTTTCGGTGCACAAGCTGCGCCATACCGCCGCCACGCTTATGTATAACGAGGGTCATGTCGATGTGCGTACGCTTATGGATGTGCTCGGGCATGAGCAGCTCACGACAACGCAGATATATACACACCTTTCCGACAGAAAATTGGAGGAAGCGGCGGAAGCCAATCCGCTCGCGGATATAAAGAAATGACAGAATTCACCTTTACCGTCTCCGGAACGGATGTTTTTCCCGGCGGGGTCGCCCGCCCCGCGGCGCTTGCGCGGTATATGCAGCTTGTCGCGGGGGAGGACAGCGCCGCAAACGGCGCAGGTTACCCTGAAATGCGTGCGCACGACTGCGTTTTCGTGCTTTCCAAGCTCGCGATGCACTTTCATTGCCCGATCCGCTCCGGCGATACCGTCACATTGCGTACCTTCAATAACCGTATAAACGGCATTTATTTCGAACGCGAATTCGAATTCTTCCGCGGCGGGAGCGAGGTCGCCCACGCAACAACGCTTTGGGCGCTCATAAGCTATTCCACAAGGGTGCCGCTGCGTCCGCGAACGCTTTTTGCGGCAATACCGGAGGAAAAACGTCCCACCGCTACGCTCGATGTGCCGCATTCCGTGGATACAAAGGGCGTTTTTCCCTGCGGCGAGAGGGTCGCGCGGCTTTCGGATCTGGATGAAAACGACCATATCAACAATTGCGTGTATTTCGATATCGCAGTGGACAGCACCGATTTCGACGGTAAAACCGAAGCGATAACCGATTTCCATATGCTTTACCGCCGCGAAGCAAGGCGCGGTGATGTCATAAAGCTTTCCGCGCTTCACTCGGCGGAAGGATATACCGTAAGCGGCAGAAACGAAACGGCGGGAACCCCTTGCTTCGACGCTTTTTTCGCCGTGAAGAAGCTATAATTTTTCAACCGGCGGTTCGTTGACATATTTGCACGGTTGTGGTATAATTACCCGCACGGATTAAAAAGGAACGGGGGTGCCGTATGGCGGAAAAGAAGATAATCGCAAAGAATAAAGCCGCGTATCACGAATATTTCGTCATCGACAGCTTCGAAGCCGGCGCCGCTCTTTGCGGGACAGAGGTCAAATCCATCCGCGGCGGCAGGGTGAATCTGAAGGATTCCTTCTGCCGTATCGAAAACGGCGAGCTTATCGCCTACGGCATACACATCAGCCCGTACGAAAAGGGCAATATCTTCAACCGCGATCCCTACCGCCCGCGCAAGCTGCTCATGCACCGGCGCGAGATCGACCGGCTCTTCGGCGCCGTCGGGCAGAAGGGTTATTCGCTCATACCGCTTTCGGTGTATTTTCTCGGCAAGTATGTCAAAGTCGAGCTGGGGCTCTGCAAGGGCAAAAAGCTTTACGACAAACGCGATGTCGAGGCGGAAAAGACCGCAAAGCGTGATATCGAACGCGCCGTGCGCGAAAAATACTGACATGGGGGCGTAAAGGTTTCGACGGGGATCCCGAAACGGGGTAAGCGAGCAGAAGCGCACAGCTTCTCTAAAATGTGCAAATTAAAATTAAACGCTAACAATCAGAAATTAGCAGTCGCTGCCTAAGTGCAGTGACCGTCGCACCGGGGAGTACTGCGGCCCCGGCTGCGGCGTGACTCAGCAGTGAACGTGTACGGCGCAAAGCTTTGCGCGCCGTCATGAATCTATGAAGCTACCGGCAGTTCGCGCCTGTCTTTCGGCGTGAACCGTGGGGAATCTTAAAGAAAGACTGCGCTCGGAGAAAACACCGCGGACAGATTTTCGGACAGGGGTTCGACTCCCCTCGCCTCCACCAAACAGGTATTGGACGAACACCTATTTCTTCAGCGGCGGTTTCGCCGTGAAGTGTTCGCTCTGATCCACAACAGAAAAGCGCCGTCTTGGAAGTGATTCCGAGACGGCGCTTTTTTGCTATCCGCACATTCGATTTCCGCTTATCCTCCTGCTACAATGAATGCAGAAAGAAACAGGAGGTTATAGGAATGGAAAAATTTATCACAGATAAGCGCACAGGTCTGAAGTACGAATTGGTCGGTGACTATTACCTGATCGCCGGAGATGATGAGCCAGAAGAACGGGAGTCGGTTGGGATATGGGGACAGCGGCATCTCCGCTATCTCAAGGAGCATCACCGTGTGCTATATGCCAATCTGTTGACCAGCGGTGAATTGAACGCCTATCTTGCAGATATTGACCGACAGGCAGAAGAACTTTTTCTTCGGCTGCTAAAACAAATGGCAGGTGCAGAGGGCATTACGGAAACGCCGAAAGCCAACAATCAAATGGAATGGGTCAGGCGGATGAATAACATACGGAATCAGGCCACCGAAATCGTAAATGGTGAGATTGTTTTCAGATAGAAACAGGAGGGTATGCACTATTTGCAGCATACCCTCTGTTTTTTGTTTAATGATAGCTTACGCTGCGTGATCTATCTTTGGAAAAAATGATGCCATGACCGACGGTTTTTGGGCCTGTCTTCAAGGTGTGCCCGCCACTTTTTGTCGAAAAGTTCGAATTGTACATTGACAAACTTTCGATGATGGTGTATAATCCAAAAACGAACATTTGTTCTGTTGAGGGCGCACAAACGATAGCGACTTATGCAAACAGACGAGAATTGCGGTTTGCCGAAAACCAATATGGGAAACGGAGGAAGTATAAAATGGTGAAGGAAACAAAAGTGTCGTATCTGTCAAGCTGCCCGGTGTGCGGGCGTACACTTCTCCGGGGAACGCCGGATTCATGTATTGAAATCGGGTGCCCGAAGTGCAGGGAATATTTAAAAGTGGAATTTCACAATACCGGATTTCGGGTGTGTACCATGGATCGCCGCAGTGATCCGCCAGCCGTAGCCTGTATGGGGAGTGAAGCAAAAGCAACATAATAAAGCTGCCGAAGAGACATGTCGGACTTGTTAATCGATCAAGAGGGACCTGGCAAGTACGGAAAGCGTCGTATACGCTTCCGCTTGCCGGGTCCTTTGTTTTTTTGAGGAGGATTATTAAAGCGGACAATAGGTGTCCGCTTTAGCTTGTAATATGCGTGTGGAAGGGAGGTGACGGAATGCAGGGAACAGCCGAACGAAGAAGCGAAATCATGAAACTCCTGTGCCGGCGCAGAAGCGAAACTATACGTAATCTGGCTTTCGAATTCGAGGTTTCGGAACGAACGATCAGGAGAGACATAGAGATTCTCAGCCTTAATGAACCTATCTATACTCAGGTCGGACGCTATGGCGGCGGTGTGTATGTGGAAGAGGGCTATTCCATGGCACGGATGTATATGTCTGACGAAGAACTCGGTGTGCTGCGTAAACTTGCCGATATAGCGGATAAGCATGAATTAAGCGATGCCGAAAGGAAGATTCTGCATTCCGTCATTCTTACTTACACAAAACCAAAATCGACGAAGGGAGTATCAAATAAGTGAAAAAAGAAGAAAAGCAGTTATTCAGACAACTTTGCAGCTTTCGTGAAGAATTCTTTGACGGTGACCTGCTGAAATATGCATCACCGGAGGTACTTGGACATCTCTTTTTTAACCGTATGCAGGGAGCGGCCTATGGGGTTTTGAGAAAGCACGAATGTTTGGGAAGGGTCAATCGCGAGTTTCGTAATTCTCTAAAGGAGGCATATGAGCAGAATATCGAAAAGAACAAATCTTTTATGCAGTGTGTTGCTCTGGTATCGGAAGCTTTGCAGGCACATTCCGGAAGGTATGCCATGCTGAAGGGAGCACTTCTGTGCGGAGCTTATCCGGCGGGATATCGAACCTCCAACGATATTGACCTGTTGGTTAGTCCTGAAGATATCACCCTTATCGGAGACACTTTGAAGGAATGCGGCTTTGCGCAGGGAAATATCCGCGGAGGAGAGTTTGTTCCGGCAGGCAGAAAGGAAATCATCGAATCAAAGCTGCTGCGCGGAGAAACAGTACCGTACATTTTGGAAATCGGCTTGCCGAAAATGCGCTTTCTAGAGGTGGATGTCAATTTCTCACTGGATTATAAGAACAGCAACGGATCGGTGCTTAACGCGATGCTGGGGCGGATAACGGATGTCGAAAACAAAGGGATAAGAGTCTCATCATTTAATAAGTCTGATTTCTTTATCCATCTTTGCTGCCATTTGTACAAGGAAGCAGCGACGCTTCCATGGGTGGAGATGCATCGTGACATGACGATGTATAAGTATGCAGATATCTATATGCTGCTTGATCAAATGGGCAAAACGGGTATTGTGGAATTATTTGATCGGGCAAAGGGGCTTGGTCTTGAAAAGCTGTGTGCTTTTGCTATTTTGCAGACGGCAGCCCTGTTTTCTGTCAAATCCGAGGAGGCAAAAAGAGCAGCTGAGGGTATTCTGCGTAACGATTCCGGGTTTTTGCACCGCGTGGTTGCGCCTTCCGAGAAGAAATCCTATATCTACAAAACAAAAGATATTGAAGAGCGCTTTTTTATGCGCGACCGCATCGCGGATCTCGAGGAGATGAAGCACATATGAGAAAACTTAATATGCGCAATAACGAAACAACGGGGCTGCTTATTACTTTTTGCGGACTTGACGGCTGCGGAAAAACGACAATGATCAATCGTCTGGCGACGGATCTGCGGAATGAGTATGCATTGTTTCTGACCAAGCAGCCGACAGATTTTGTGCGCAAATCAGATATATTCCGCACCTATATGGATTGCCCGGATCATAGTGCGTACGATTACCGAAGCTTGTCTTTGCTCGCAGCAAGCGACAGGATTCAACACACAAGCAAAGTGATCGAGCCGGAAATGAAAGACGGCAAAATCGTCATCAGCGATCGCTATTATTATTCCTGCCTTGCCAACCTGCGGGCGAGGGGGTTTACAGGGGATAAATGGATTTATGAGATTGCAGAGTCTGTTGCCAAACCTGATCTTGCATTTTTTCTGGATGTGCCGGTAGAAACAGCGGTGAAAAGAGTCAGGAGTCGTCCGGCGGAAAGTGACAGGTACATTGATATGGAGCTGCAATATCGGCTGAGGGAGGAATACCTTGCTATTTGCAAATCGAACGGCGGCATTCTTATTTCAACGGATCAGCCGGAGGAGCAATGCTATTCCATTATAAAACAGGCATCGGAAAGGATTATTAAAAATGAAAACCAAAGAAAAGGTATATGAGATCTTAAAGGCTCTGAGCTGTAAAGATAAAATCGGTGACAGGGACCGCTTGCGGGAAGACCTTATGCTTGACAGCCTCGCTATGGTGATTTTACTCATAGAGACAGAGGATAAGCTGGGCATTCGATTTGACGAAGCGGATATGAATCCGTTTGATCTTGTAACATCAGGAGATGTTGTACGTCTTGCCGGAAAATATGCAGGTGACTTGCATGAATAAAACAGTTGAACTGCCGCTCGCCGATCCCATGTACAGCACCTATCATTTTCAGGGCCCGTGCATTGCCGCCGCTCCGGAAAACCCTTCCGTGCGCAACTGGGTGCTTAATGAAGCGGTGATTTTAACCTGCAACAGAAGCTTCCTTTCCGGGAGGATGACTCCGGATGTCAATGTGGTGAACTCCTCATGGTGTGACAATCCGTATCTCGATCGGATCTATTACCCTCTGCAGTATACCGGCGGATATATCAACCCGATAATCCGTAATTTGTTGGATCACGGATACTATGTTTGCTTCTGCGGTATTGATGATTACTATGTCAAAGGGAAAAGCTGGTATCATGAAAAGCATTTTTCGCACGACGGAATGATTTGCGGATATGACCGTGAGGATAAAACCTACAGCATCTATGCTTATGACACAAACTGGATCTATCAAAAATTCCGTACACCGCAAAGGTGTTTTGACAAAGGACGTGAAGCAATTCAGAAAGAGGGCGGTTACGGCGAGATTTACGGCGTGCGCGCCAAACCGGAGCAGGTGGAATTTTCCGCAAAAACAGTTTGTGAGAGACTGCATGATTATCTCGATTCATCCTTTGAAAAGTACCCCGTCTGCGAAGAAGGAAATGTATACGGAAGCATAGTGCAGGAGTACCTGGCTATGTATATCGGAAAGCTGTGCGACGGTTCAATTCCATATGACAGAAAGGACAGCAGGATACTTCGTTTGCTGTGGGAACACAAAAAAGTGATGCTTGAAAGAATTCAGAAGGCGGAAAAGGTATTGATGCTTGGCTCTGAATACAGCCGTGGGTATAAAAAAATCGTATCGGATTCCAACGCCCTGCGAATGCTTTATGCATCGCATTGCATAAAAAGACGGGATTCCGTACTTCCGGTCGTACAGAAAGGGCTGATGCGCTTAAAATGGGACGAAGAGAAAGTTCTGATCGGCTTTGTTGATCGATTGGGTGAGGCAACAGAATATGAAGCTGTGGAATGATCTGAAAAGAAAAATGCTTGCGCATCCGCGGCAGACAGTCTGTGAGAATGAATCCGAACTTTCATACAATGAGTTGATTGCGTCTTCGGAACTGTTTGCACAACAGCTTGCAGGGCTTCGGAGTTGTGCTGTTTTGTGCAGGTCTGAATTTATGGCGGCACAAGCATTGCTTGCCTGCTTTGCGGCGGAAGTGACTGCCGTGCCCTTATCCGAGCGGTATGGCAAACTCCACTGCAGTAAGATTCTGGAAAAGATCAGCCCGGATGCGCTGATTACGGATGAAGGCGGACGGCTTTCCGTTAAAAGATCGGAAAATTCACGGTATCGGGTTCCGAATGCTCGCCCTGCGCTGATAATGTGTACCTCCGGCACAACGGGAGTCCCCAAAGGAGCGATGCTGACCGAGGAGAATATTCTGTCGAACGTGTCGGATATTGCCGAATATTTCGATATCGGCATCCGGGATACGATTCTTATTGCAAGGCCGCTTTATCACTGTGCGGTACTGACGGGTGAATTTCTGACCGCTCTTGTAAAAGGAGCGAGTATTCGGTTCTGCTCGGAAGCATTCAATCCGTCAGGGATGCCGAAATTGATTCGCGAGTATGGGATAACTGTTTTCTGCGGTACACCTACACTGCTGGGGTTAATGATACGATTTGTGCAAAACGGTGAGACACTGCCGCTTCGTCATATTGCCGTCAGCGGCGAGGGCATGAACCGTGAAACGGGACTTGGCATTGCCGAGGCGCTTCCGAATGCAAAGATTTATCACGTTTACGGACTTACCGAGGCATGCCCAAGGGTCAGTTATCTTCCCCCGGAATTGTTCAGGGCATTTCCGGATTGTGTGGGAATACCGCTGAAATCGGTGAGGTTAAGGATCGCAAAGAAAAACGGTATAGCTGCTGTCCAGGGCGAAAAAGGATTGCTGTATGTATCCGGCAACAATGTGATGGCGGGGTATTACGGCGAGCCGGAAAAAACAGCGGACATTCTGAAAGACGGTTGGCTTTGTACAGGGGATATAGCAGCCATTACGCCGGAGGGGCTGTTGAAAATTTACGGAAGAAGCGATGACCTGATTATTAAAGCAGGAATGAACATCTATCCGCAGGAGATCGAGGGTGCGTTGAAGGCAGACCGCCGTGTGCATGAGGTGCTGGCATACGGATATGATTCGGCTTACGGAACACAGATCGGTTTGAAAATCGCGGGCGATTTTTCGGCGCCGGAAGAGGTAAAAAGCCTTTGTGCGGAGCTGCTTCCGCCGTATCAGATGCCTGTAAAGATAGAAGTTCTGAAGGAGCTCGAAAAGAACGGCTCGGGAAAGATAAAAAGGAAAGGAAATCATGATTGAATCAGAAAAGAAAATACTGCTCACGCAAAAAGAATATGACTTCTTAAAGAAACACAAATTCGCTGCGGCGAAAAGCAGCGTGCAGGTCAATTATTATTATGATACCGATAGCTTTGAATTGAATCGGAAAGGAATCACTTGCCGTATCCGTGAAAAGGATGGTATCTGCATGGCGACGATAAAAGAACATAGGCTGCGCGGTGATGATTGCAGCGTGGAAAACTCATTGCCTGTAAAAGACTGCCGCGATGACAGTGTATTTACGAATATTGGGCTTTCCTGTAAGGGAAGCATGGAAACACTTCGAAGTACATATGCACCGTGTGTCGGCGTCAGGGCCATGCTTGATTGCAGCGCTTATCTCGGGATCACGGATTATGAATTGGAGATCGAATATGATCGCGGCAAAGAAAAGCCGTCAATAGACATTCTTGAGCAAATAGCAGCGGAGCTTGCTCAAAACGGTTTTTTGCCGGGCCAAGAGAATTTCTTTTCCCGAATCGGGCGCGGTAAAAACAAATCCGAACGCTTTTTTTGCTGCAAAGCGAAGGCGGAAAGGCACCTGACATGAGATCGGTTTTAGAGGAAATCACTGCTTTGCGTAACGGAAAACCGCCGGTAACAGACCATCGTAACAGCAATCGTTATTGTTTGGTTTGCACAGAGGAGAACGGAACAAAAACAGCATATTGCTTCGGAGTCCCGATATACAACAGCCACTCCAAGCGACTTATCGATCTGCGATTTTGCGAAAGCGGAAAAACGTTGAGAGCTTACGGTTCGAGCGCTGCCGCTTCCGTAACCGACGAAATATTTCTGGAAGACGAATACGGTTGCTGCAGGATCGGGCTGCCGAAGGCAAAGGCATGCCTGTCCGGGAGAGGCTTGAAATACGGGAATACGGTAATTTATCCGACTGCAAACGGCATTCTCATAAAAGCCGACTGTACGGTGCACCGGCCGTTTAGCGTGTGCCTGTCCGTCGGGCAGCCGTTTATGCCGATACGGGCGAATGACCGCGCATTTTCGCTTATGCGGGAGGAATTCAAGCCTTTTGTAACGGTATCCTGTATCGGTGTTTTGGACAGCGCCGGACATCTGATTGCACCTTGCGTTCTCGAATATCAGAAGAACAGCGACTGCGAGTATTTACTTGATATGAAGCATACAAGCCCGTATGGTGTCACACTGCTGTTCGAGATCAATATGCACGTGGAGAAGCTGTTTCGGGATACTACCGTGGAAAGCCTGCATCCCGATGTAAACAATGCCTTCGGCAGTATTGCGTTTGTGGGAAAAACCGCCGCATACGGTGAGCAGTGGTTATATTCCCAACCGGATTTTTCAAAGCTTCCGGAAATATATGATAAGCGCATTCACAAGGCGGTTCTTCATCTGCCGTGCTTAGGCGGAGGCAATACGCTGACGGCATTCGGGCTGCGTGCGCGCTTTTGCAGCTTCGGCTCCGATTGGGACAACAAAATTATGTCGGCAGAGGAAATATCCGATACGGTTTTTTCGGGCGGATATCAGAGCCTGGACATTACGGATCTTATTACAGATGATACGCATTTTCTCAAGCCGTCCGAAGGTTTGATTTTGAGAGTAAAAGCGAACAGCGCGGGATTTTCCGCTGTCTCCACCGGGGACAGCTGTTTTGCCCCGCAGATTTTAGAAGTGAATTTCAGGTAAGCACGAAAAATACGAGAGCGGTTTTAACCCGGACAGCAGATGCCCGGGTTAACCTATAGAATGAGGCCGCGGCGACAAGGAACAGACGGCTGCGTTCCGGAAAGCCGTAAGACTTTTTTCAATACGAAAGGAAAAACAAACAATGGAAAAGAAAAACCATTTCGAGGATGTTGATAACGCCGAGATACTGAACATATCGGAAGAAATCATTCTTGCATCCTCTCCTGCGGAGAATACTGTAAACGATAATATCATTAATACGGAATCCGCAGAAGGATCCGAATCGCCTGTTATGTCAAAAGACACGCCGAAGGCGGAGCGGGTCAACGAAATCCCCACGTTAAGGGGAGAAAACAGCAGGGTGTTCCGCATGAGCGACGGAACCGAGCAGGCGGTATTTTACGCCGAGCCAATCCATGTGTTTGATGACGAGACACAATGCTTTGAGACGGCAGACACCGTGTTTGCGGATAATACAAAAGCATTTGTCGGCAGAAAGAGCCGTTTCACGGCGGAATTCTCCAAGGATGCATCAAACGATGAACTGTTCCGCATTACAGACGGAGCACATCAAGTCACTGTGTTTTCGGCAAAAGCCGGAAAGCATAAGCAGCACCCTGCAGTCGCAAAATTTGCAAAATCCAATGTGAATGAGCTTGCTTCGGCATCTCCGCTGACGGATAAGCTTGTTTTCGAGGAAGCCGAAGCGGGAGCAGACCTCATATACTCGCTTATCGGAAGCGGTGTCAAGGAAAATATCGTAATCAAGGAAAAAGCGGATGTTTATCGCTATTCCTTCCTGCTCAGATGTAAAAATGTTGCGGCTGAGTTCGAGGAAACCGAACAGCGCATTGCGTTCAATGATCTTGAAACCGGCGACGAGGTGTTCAACATTCCCGCTTCATTCATGAGTGATGCAGACGGAAACCTATCGGAAGCCGTGTCATATGATTGCAGAACGCTTGAAAGCGGAGATATCCTTCTTACCGTTACGGCGGACCGTGAGTGGATAAATGCGGAGGAGAGAGCTTTCCCCGTGGTCATCGACCCGCAGATCAAAGTGAGCGGCGCCGGTGCCATGACCACCTACGGTTGGGTAGGCGGACATATGTCTTCGGTTTCTTCCATGCATACGGTCGGCACAAACGGCGACTGCAGCAGCGGGTGTAACGCCAACCGTATGTATATAAGCCTGAAATTGCCGACTCTTCCGAGGAATCCTCGCATCAAAAAGGCAGAACTGAGATTCTTCCAGTATTCCGCATCCATACAGTGCGGATGCCCGAAGCTCGGGTTGTATCGGGTGACAGACGGAATTTCGGCAGGCATATGCACTCCTGTGGCAAGCTCGGATCTTATTGATTACGATACAATGAAGTCCGAAAGCGGTGATTCTTACAGCTTTGATATCACAAAGCTGGCGGATGCCGCGAACAAGGGGGAGCTTTCTTCCGCAAATCTTGTGCTGAAGCTGATTGATGAAAACACTTCCTGCAGCGACAAGATCATGCTGTACGGCAGTTCATGCAGTGTAAGTACCAAAATGCCGCAGCTTGTCATTACTTATGAATCAAGCTACGGCGTAAACACTTCCTACCGTACCCATACCCACGGGCTTGGCCGCTTCGGTCGGGGCAGTATTGATCTTGCAGGCGGGAATTTGATGTTCGAATCGGAAGACTTCGCATGGTCGGGCAATCGAATGCCCGTAACAATCAAGCACCTTTACAACAGCGCTCTTGCCTCATATCAGTATACAGCCAACAGCAGAATTAAGCTGAACACTGCGGATTTCACGGCTATGAAGCTCGGTTACGGCTTCAAATTGAATGTAATGCAAAGCATGGTATCCGCTTCCTTCCAGCATGAAGGCGCGGCGTATAACGGCTATGTTTATATCGGCGAAAACGGCGATGAAACCTACTTTAAGCAGAGCACCAAAACCTGCCCCTGCGACAGCAACAGTCAGTGCTATAACCTTTATGAAAATGTCAACGGCGGCGAGATGCTTTATGATCCGGAAAAGAGGACATTGACAAGCGGAGATGAGGTCTATGTGTTTGACACCAATGGCAGACTGGTAAGAGTCTCCTCCAGCAGCAACAGCACGGTGATCACCTATACTTCGGGCAGGATTTCTTCTGTCACCGACGGTGCGGGCCGTGTGTTCGGATTCGCATATAACTCAGACGGGTTCCTGACATCGATTACGGCGCCCGACGGTACAAATGTGCTTTATACTTATTCCGGCAATCTTCTCAGTGCGGTGACATATCCCAACGGAAGGAAGGCATCGATCGGCTATTCCTCCGGTATGCCGATATCTGTCCTGCTTTCGGATGGCGATTCCGATGTGTATAAGGTGGCGTATACTTATTCCGGTGACCGCGTGGCAAGCGTTACCGAATTCGGCTATGAAAACGGCAATGAAGTAAAGGGTGCAGCCACCGCGTATTCCTACTCGGCGGCCTCCCGCAGGACAATTGCGACCACCACCGAGCCACAGGATGCGGAATCCGGAGAAACGGCAGGAAATGTTATAAAAACAGTTTATGCCTTTGGTGATGACGGCAATATCGTCAGTGAGTATATTTATTCCTCGGATACCGGCAATACCGGCGCCGACGGCGAGGAAAGCGGGATAAATCCTCATTCCGGCGAAGGCGGCGCGGGCATTGTCAGCAATATCAACAATCTGCTTGTAAACCATAGCTTCGAATCGCTTAGCAATTGGGCAAGTATGCCCTGCAATTGCGGCAGCTTCCAAATCAGCAATTACAGCAGCGATTCCTATGCTAAATTCGGCGGGAAGACCTGCTGGATGCGTGATTACGGTACCGATTGCGGCACGAACGGCATCTATCAGGTGACAAATATCCTGCCTGTCGGGAAATATGCATTTTCCGTATATGCCCGTATCGACGGAGCGTTCAGCGGCGCAGAAAACCCCGGCGTGTTCCTCCGCGTGACCGATACATCGGATAATATCCTTGCGGAAAGCGAACGCATTTCATCCTACGACACCGAATATATTCGTCTGATCGCGCCCTTTGAGCTGACGATCGCAAAAAGCATCAAGGTGCAGATCCTTGCGGAAGGCAGAGGCTCTGTGGATATAGATGCCGCACAGCTCGAAAACAACGGATTTGCAAATGCATATAATATGCTTGAAAACGGCAACTTCGAGCGCGGGACCGATGGTTGGAATACGACCGCAGGCGTGTCTTATTCCACGGGTACAAGATTCAACATGAGCAAGGCGCTGTATATGTCCGGCGATCTTGATTCGATCCGATACGCATATCAGAAGGTGGCGGTGAAAACGAACAGCTCCACCCGCGAAACATTTACCCTTTCCGGCTGGGCAAAGGGCTGCGGGATCGTGGAACGCGAACGCGACAATGCGCCGCTTCCCTGCTTCCGTCTCCGCGCGGAGATAAAATATAAGGGCAAGGCAGTAACGGAAACCCATACCGCAGATTTTTCGCCCTGCACGGACGAATGGCAGCTTGCCTCGGTTCGCTTTGCAAAGAACGAATATGCACAGGTGGAATATATCACCGTATATTGCGATTACAGCTACAACAGCGGCAGCGTGTATTTCGATGATATCCAGCTTGTGCGCGACAGTATCGAAACCGACCTTTCCGCAAGCGATTTCACGGCGGAAAGCAGCGGCGGCGCCGAATCCGGCGAAACCGTTGACGAAGGCAAAAGCCAAGCGGAGGATACAAAGCCCGCGTTCGAGGAGGCAAAGGATGCCTTTGGCAATGCGCTCACCGAAACCACCTTCACGGACGGCGAATTCGGTACTATCTACCGCTCCTTCGGGTTCAATGCGGATAACGGCCAGCTTGCGGGGAACGATGCGGGCAATAACCTTGTCCGCGAGACCGACGCGCGCGGCAACAAAACGAATTATACCGTCGACAGCCTTACCTCGCGCAATGAGGAAATCGCCGACCGCCTCGGCAACAGAACCGCATATGAATACGATGCCTCCGGCAGAACCGCAAGGGTGACAAGCAAAAAGCCGGACGGCAGCGCGATCGCAGACGTGGCATATGCATACGATGCGTTCGACAATATGACCTCGATCACACGCGGCGACGGTATGAAGTATTCCCTTGCATATAATGCCTTCCACAAGCTTGAAGCAATAGGAATAGACGGCAAACCGGATAAGCTTATCCGTTATGACTACAAAAACGGCAGCGGCAGGCTCCGCCGGATCACCTATGCAAACGGCGATACGATGAAGGCGACCTACGATTCTGCCGGCAGGATGGTCGCGGAAAAGTGGTACGATTCCGCAAATACCCTTACCGCGCATTATAAATATGTTTACGACGGACATGGCAATATCGTCCGCTCGCTTGACATTTTGTCTGAAATCGAGTACACTTATACATACGAGGGCGGGCGCGTTGCCCGCGCTGCGGAAAGCAGTGTCGCTTTGGAGGGCGAAACCGTCACGTCAAGGGAGCTTGTCAATTCGATTCTGTACAGCTATGATACCGACGGCAAGCCGACGAAAAAGCGCGTTATACCTGCCGGAGGCAAGGAGCAGACAACCTATTACGAAAACCCGGAAAACGAAAACACCGTGGTCAAGCTCAAGGCGGGCGGCAGAACGGTAACAAGCCACAGCAAGACCGACAGCTTCGGCAGAAAGGTGTTTGATGAGCTTCAGCTCGGCACCGGGTTCGTGTCGCGGCAGTTCCACTACCATGCAGGCGATGTTACGGATGAACACGCAGCTAACGAAAAGCTGAAATCCTCCGCAACAACGCAGCTTGTAAGCCAGATCGTGCTTTCCGGCGGGCGTACCATTTCCTATGAGTACGATGCGGAAGAACGCATAACAAAGGTAACGGACAGCGTTGACGGAGTCACGGAATACACCTACGATGAGCTCGGTCAGCTTCTGACAGAAACGCTGAACGGCGAAGCTGTCAACACAATGGTGTACGACGGCTATGGGAATATCGTAAGCAAGAACGGCATCGCGTATACCTACGGCGATCCCGCTTGGAAGGACCTTCTCACCGCATATAACGGGCAGCCGATCACCTATGACAAGCAAGGCAACCCGACCACCTACCTCGGGCATACGTTGGCGTGGGAAAAGGGCAGGCAGCTTAAGTCGTTCGATACTAACACCTACACCTACAACGCCAACGGCATACGCACATCCAAGACCGTAAACGGTGTAAAGCATACCTACACACTTGACGGAACGAAGATACTTTGCGAGGCTTGGGGCGGCAATACGCTTGTTCCGCTTTACGATAACGAGGAAAGCGTTTGCGGTATCATCTATAACGATGAACCGTTCTACTTCCAGAAGAACCTTCAGGGCGATATCATAGGGATTGTCGATAAGAACGCGCACACCGTCGCACGGTATTCCTACGATGCGTGGGGTGTCTGCACCGTCGTTGCCGATACCTCCGAATGCTCTGTTGCGGCAGTAAATCCGTTCAGATACCGCGGGTATTATTTCGATGTTGATACCTCGTTGTATTACCTCCAAAGCAGGTATTATGATCCGGTTGTAGGTAGGTTCGTTAATGCGGATAGTGCAGATGTTGTTAATTCAATCTCAGCTATAACAGATAGCATTCTGTACAGCTACTGCCGTAACTGCCCACCCAATTACGTGGATAGTATTGGGTATTTTGCAATAGCAATTGCTGCCGGAGTTACGGTTTCACTTGGCACTGCGGCTGCTTTAATTGCGCTTTCAGCGTTTGCTTTTGCATACTTGTTTGATCGCAAATTCAGAAATGCAGTAAAGCAACTAATAACATTGCTGATACGGCGGACTATAGACGGTATTGGCTATATATCTAATGTCATTTCTGATGCGGTCAGCAGTGCAAAAAGAGGCAGAAGATACAATGGAAATGAAGTTCACCACATTGTTGCCAAATCTGATTACAGAGCCGAATATACCAGAAACTTTATTAATAGGCGCGGCATTGAGGTGTCTGATCCGTTTAATCTTGTTACTATAAAGAACACATTGCACAGACATCTCCATACTAACGCTTATCATACAGCCGTTGCAATTGTTCTCTGCTCGTGTGCTGCTCAAGGGAGATCAATAACAGACCAAAAATATGCCATTATTGCCGGAATGGTATTGATCGGAGTGCTTTTGAAAGCCGCCAGCAGATTGGTATAACTAAAACCGGCTCACTAAATAATACAAAAGGAGATATAAATAATCCCGGGATGAGTCGACTCCCGGGATTATTGTGGTACAAATGGTCTTAAATAAACTGAAGCCGGGTTTTTTGAAACACGCAAAAAGTTTCTGCTTTTCCGAAAAATACAGCGTATTCTGCACAGGGAGAAGAGCGTTTATTTGTGATAGGGAACTCAAACTGCTTTATACGGTAGAAAAGCTGTCGTATGTTTATCGTGCGTCTATTTCTCCGGACGAAAAAAATCTGCTTCTTGTTTCGAATGCCAACATATTTTATCTCGTCGATTTAAATGATTTCGCAGTGAAAAAATATACTGTTCGAGGCAAGTATAACGGCAATTTAGAGGGCATAGGCTGCTGGTCATTTGATGGGAATTATGTTCTTCTTGATGTAGAAAACCCCAAAACGGTGAATTCCGCATTGCGCCGCTATGCTATGAACGATGGCATGTCATATGAGGACTTGATTGCTGAGAGATACTACCTTGTCAGTATTGATGCCATAAAGGAATTAAACAAATACCTGCTTATAGGGATGGATCGAGAAAAATTCAATCGTGACGAGCCGGATGAATGGAGTATGATTTGGTTTAATGGTGATTCATTCGAAGAGTTCCCAATCAGGCATATGGATATTTCTCTTGATGTGGTCAAGCATATCGAATATGAGGCAGCAACGAATACTGTAATTATATATGGCTTTCCAAAAACATTCAGGTGTGACTTGCAAGGCAGAATCATAGAAAAAATAGCACCCGTTCCAACGGAAAAGGTTGAGATTTCTTTTTCCGGGGTTTTCTCGAATTTGGGATTGGAAAAAGAGGATTTTGATTCACTCAAAAGCCTCTCCGCTTTATTTGGGATGGAGAACTTGTCGCTCGATGACAGTATAAATAAAATGTGCACTTCCTCCGACGGCAAAAAACACTATATAGGAACAAATCTCGGGTTGTTTATAGTGGATGCGGAAACAGGGAAGCTTATAAAAAAAGTTTCAATAGATTATGGTGTACAAGATATAGCAGAGATCTCCCCCGGCATAATTGTTGTTACGACTTGGGGCGGCATTAAAGTATTCGAAATTGTTGAATGATAGGCATAGCAGAAAATCAGACCCCGCGGCGGTTGTTTAAGCCCGGCAATCAAGAGAAATTGTATTAGTTTTTTGCCCGGAAAATAGGCAGGTTTAGCTTTTCCCGTTTCCGCGTCTAAAGGCTATAAAAGAAGCCTATGCCCATCCGGAAATTCACGGGGGATTGGGTTATTTTTGGCATTATCACGCGCACAGACATGTCGGAGGGCATATTTTCTTCGTTCTTTTTTTGTGGGGTAACAATGTTAGAAATAGATATCAATGATGTAAAAGCAAAAAAATACAAGTTGTTTATCAATTATGCACTTTCAAATTGTGACCATTTTAGTTTTGTGATCGACAAATACGATCAAAATCATAATGATCTTTTGGAGTCATTGAAACTGAATTGCCCTCAAGATGTTTTAAGCGAAGAATTTGTTTTTGTGCACCCGGAGACAGGAACAAACTTTGACAGTGGTTATATGATTACGATGAAATGCGGCGAATATGCCAAATCATTGTTTATCAAGGTAAATTGCATTGCGGATTTTGATGGCAGCAACTTACCTGAAGACTTGTGCCTTTACAGGAATGGGAAGATATGGCTTAAGCTTATATCGCATGAAAAGCTTTTATTTGTTTTGAATGAAAACGCCGATGATGTCGATTTCTTAAAATTGAACAAAATCCACTATAGTTATACAATATAACCCACCCTTATACTGCCGGCGCGACTGATATTGCATAGCTTCAAGAAACGGAATTCTTTGATAATAGCTTTGGCCGGTCAGCAAAACAAAAAAGCGATCAATGACAATTGATCATTTCTCCGCACCTCTTTCGAGGTGCGGAGTTTTTTGTTGACCTTTGTTGCCGGGAATGGTATAATACAGTCAACGCCAACGGCATACGTACATCCAAGACCGTAAACGGTGTAAAGCATACCTACACACTTGACGGCACGAAGATACTTTGCGAGGCTTGGGGCGGCAATACGCTTGTTCCGCTTTACGATAACGAGGAAAGCGTTTGCGGTATCATCTATAACGATGAACCGTTCTACTTCCAGAAGAACCTTCAGGGCGATATCATAGGGATTGTCGATAAGAACGCGCACACCGTCGCACGGTATTCCTACGATGCGTGGGGTGTCTGCACCGTCGTTGCCGATACCTCCGAATGCTCTGTTGCGGCAGTAAATCCGTTCAGATACCGCGGGTATTATTTCGATGTTGATACCTCGTTGTATTACCTCCAAAGCAGGTATTATGATCCGGTTGTAGGTAGGTTCGTTAATGCGGATGATCCTATAATTGCCGAATTCTCAAGTGGAAAAACATCGCATGGCATTTTTGCATATTGTGAGAATGAGCCCACTCTTAATGCGGACTACCAAGGATTCTTCGTTATTAGAAGATGGATGGTTTCTGCAATAGCTGACTCTTTGCTTAGTTTACTTCCGGGAATTGGCCCTTTATTTGCACCTGTAAAAAGTATTGCAAAGGCATATGGTAAAGCAGCACTAAAATCTAAGATTGCCGGACCTTTAGGGTCTTTTGTGAAATTCATTGCCAGAAGCGCCTCGAAGTTTCTTAATGGGCTAAAAAATGGTTTGCGTAAGCTATGGGGTGTGGGAAGATGGATTGCAAACAAAATCCCTGTCGAGAAATTAACTTCCATGTTGGCGGGATTAACATCTTCAGTGGTGATAAATAAATTTCTCAACATCATTGTGCCAAATATTGATATTGTGCTTTCGCTCGGGGGGCTTCTTGCCGGCGTGTTGGATTACATTTTTGATAAGTCCTTAAACAATTCCATATGGGTGATTTGAATGATTGATTTGTGTATATCCGGAATTTTAGACGAAGATTTGGGCGGGGATTTTCTGGTTTTTTCAATCGATGGCGAATCAAAAACCATTGATCGATTCTCCGGGCAAGTTCACTTTTCACTTGAAAAGAATAAAGCATACCGACTTTATTTTGAGCAAAAGTCCGAGCAAGCCATCCCGCGCTTTGCCGAAAACATTTTAGATGTTTTATTTCTGCCTGTAAGAGGCATTTTGAATGCCGTGACATTCAATACCTCTCCGACCTGGTGGAAAGACATCTCAGCCTTTAAGATTTCCGGGTATATTGATATTGACCTCAATGAAAATGCAGAAATATCGTTTGAATTGAAGTCGGGGAATTTCGATAAGAATACTGACATGTTTTGCCCTCCCGTAATATCATTTTCTCGCGGTATTTCAACCGAGCAATCTTGCATACCGGATTTTCATGGAATAACAAAAGCACATCATAATCATCTATTGAATATTGCTTCGACGAGTGTTCTTCTGCTGGCATTGCTTTTTTACTTACTGCACGTCGGAGCAAAAAATGAAATGAATGTCGCCTGCGTAATAACTACGGCTCTCATAATTTCGTTCGTTATACTGACGGCATGGCTGATATTGCATAGCTTCAAGAAACGGGATTCTTTGATAATAGCTTTGGCCGGTCAGCAAAACAAAAAAGCGATCAATGACAATTGATCATTTCTCCGCACCTCGAATGAGGTGCGGAGTTTTTTGTTGACCTTTGTTGCCGGAAATGGTATAATGGAACACGAAAAGCCAAGAAGAACGCATAACAAAGGTAACGGACAGCGTTGACGGGGTTACGGAATACACCTACGATGAGCTCGGCCAGCTTCTGACAGAAACGCTGAACGGCGAAGCCGTCAACACAATGGTGTACGACGGCTATGGGAATATCGTAAGCAAAAACGGAATCGCGTATACATACGGCGATTCCGCTTGGAAGGACCTTCTCACCGCATATAACGGGCAGCCGATTACCTATGACAAGCAAGGCAACCCGACATCCTACCTCGGACATACGTTGGCGTGGGAAAAGGGCAGGCAGCTTAAGTCCTTTGACGGAAATACATACACCTACAACGCCAACGGCATACGCACATCCAAGACCGTAAACGGTGTAAAGCATACCTACACACTTGACGGAACGAAGATACTTTGCGAGGCTTGGGGCGGCAATACGCTTGTTCCGCTTTACGATAACGAGGAAAGCGTTTGCGGTATCATCTATAACGATGAACCGTTCTACTTCCAGAAGAACCTTCAGGGCGATATCATAGGGATTGTCGATAAGAACGCGCACACCGTCGCACGGTATTCCTACGATGCGTGGGGTGTCTGCACCGTCGTTGCCGATGCCTCCGAATGCTCTGTTGCGGCAGTCAATCCGTTCAGATACCGCGGGTATTATTTCGATGTTGAGACGGGGCTCTATTATGTATCCAGCCGTTATTACGATCCTGAGATTGGTCGGTGGTTAAATAGCGATGTTCCGGAAATTCTCGAAGTATCTTCCAATAGTGATAATATAACAGGCCACAATCTTTTTGCTTATTGCTCTGGTGATCCGATTTGTACAATTGATGAAACCGGAATGTGGCTTGCGCGCTTGATAAGCGGCGCGGTAAGCGCTGCTATATTTGGAACGCTGGCGCATGTTGTTTGCAAAATCGTCGGATCATTTGTACGTGTCAGCAACTCCGTAACCGCAGCTATTACAATCGCTTTTGCAGCGTTAGGAGGTGTTATCGGGGCAGTTTTAGGACCCGGCTTCATTGCAAAGCATTCTCCGAAACTGCTTCAGACGTTAAATAAAATCGAAAAGACAAGATTTTCACTTAAAGCTATTGGACCTAACACAAGCGGCAACATATTCGGTATTGTTATTTCGAATACTTTGATTATTATGCTGCATGCGCCGCATCCCAAGTACAATGAATGGTATTTTCACTTGCAGGTTGAGGTGCGATTAGGTAGAAAGCAGGTGGTGATTTGGAAGAAACCCATTGTGTATGTGTTGAGAAATTGGGGGAGATGAGTTGTGACTGTACAACACGATTTGGCATTGTTCGGTATCCCGGCTTTTTCGGAAGATAGTAAGTCTGTATTTATATATTCCGACGACGGGAGTTGCAAAGAATGGATGACAGACAAACTTAATACTCTGAGGCACAGTTATTCGTTGGTTTATAGAGCCACAGGGTTAGAAGACAATATTTCGGAAATTGTTTCGAAAGTAAGTGGTGAAAAGGCTCATTACTTTCCCGGAGATGGCAAAAGAGTGTTTATCCGTGAATATCCGGAATACTTTTGCGTCATTAATAACAATGCCGAAATAGCCGACATCTTGGACGAATGGGTTAGTACGATATATGAGTATCGTGTACTCTATATAGTAAATCCAAGAAAGTGTGATGCATTGATATCCATTTTGGAGGAAAGTGCGAATTCCAACAAAAATGCATTGGATCTCATCATGGGGAATATTGATGGATACATTGAAAATGCCCAGGATGCACCCGACCATGATTCATATATTATCAACCTAAAGAATGATGTGTGGAATAAAATAGGTGGCGTCATATAGATGTTTCTATGTGGGAATGATGCGTTTATATTATTCTGCCATTCAATCGATCTGAATTAAGGATGACTATGAATTTAGAAAAAATCTTGAAAAAGAAAGACTTTGAAACGGTTTTTCAGGCATTAGCGGCGCAAGACTTTGATTATTCTTTGAGCAGCATAGAAAAGGCTTTTCGCAATTGCGACCCTGCTCTCTTATATTCATTTTTAATGTACTCGGTTTCAAAAAGCGACACCGCCGAAAAGCATCTTTCCATTTGCAAATATTTAATGTATTGCGAGCCGTATATTTACGAATGTACATCTATGATTCGATGGCACATTAAATATGCATTGGGAATCTCGGAACACCCCGAAAAAATCATGAGTTGGGTCATTGAAGTGTTTGGTGCCGACCCCAGTTCCCCTTTTTCGGAAGACGAAATGCTTTATTTTGCCAAAGAAGTTTCGCTCCGTAATCCGAACAATACAGTTGCGATCAATATTTTGAATCCTCTGACAAAAAGCTAGTGCTTTATGCTTGCTCCGCGCCTCATTTGAGGTGCGGAGTTTTTTGTTGACCTTTGTTGCCGGAAATGGTATAATGGAACACGAAAAGTCAAGAAGAACGCATAACAAAGGTAACGGACAGCGTTGACGGAGTCACGGAATACACCTACGATGAGCTCGGTCAGCTTCTGGCGGAAACGCTGAACGGCGAAGCCGTCAACACAATGGTGTATAGAATCTGTATTTGAAAGCAGCGGTGGGGGCTCGGAAGGGTGTTCATCCTTGAACGCCCCTGCTCCACCATAAGTCCACCGTAATTTTGATAGAATTACGGTGGGCTTTTTCTATACCCGAAAACCGCTTGAAATAAGGCTTTTCGGCTGTTCAGGCTCATAAACGAACCCCGCTGCAGGCAATTCTGCGGCGGGGTTTCGTGCGTTTTATGTGGATTGAGGCGTTTTGTTCCGCTGTAATCGTTAAACGGCTGAGGTAATCGTTGAACTACTGGGGTATTCGTTAAACTACCGAGGTTATGGTTTAAAAATAAAACCTACTCAAAGTGTTTATCGACAATTGCGTTCAACTGCGCGGCAATCTCCGAGAAGTCACGATTCAGATCAAGCGTTTTCACGCTGATTTGATTGCCACTCATCCGATAGCTGTTATCCGGCTGTATTGCTTCGTCCGTTGCGGCATACAGAAGCATACCGGACACCCGATGCGGTTCATCTCCAAACCCGGTGTCTTTGTTTTTCACATTTTACCCCGAAATGCAGTATAAATGCAGTGGAAAAATCGCACGCAAAAAGCACCCCGAAAGGTGCTTTCTGATGATATATTTATTAAAACACGCAGAAATCATTTCTGAATTCTGCGTGTTTTTTCGGTAAAGCTCTGTTGGATACTTTTACAGAGCCTTATAATCGCTGTATTTAGTAAACTATTTTTTTCGCTTTTTGAGCACAGCGATAAGCACGCCTGCGGCAGCTAAAATCGCCGCGCCTATTGCTATCGGCATTATTGCGTTCGGAGAGGTTTCCGGTGATTCTGACGACGGCCCTTCCGGGGATGAAACAGGTTGATTTTTGTAATTATCAACAGCGAGCGCAAGAGCGTTATACAGACCGTTTATGTGCGGTGCATAGATTTCTTTGCGTTTCATGTAATTATTGATTTCACGGACGGCTGTCCTGACAGCACTGTCGTCAATCATTTCCGCTTCGCTTATCAGATCGGTATGGTCTGGATTTGGACCATATACCTCAAATTCAGTGATGCCTCCGCTATAATATGTGCTGTAATCGGCACAGTACCATCTTTTAAGCTGAACATACTTGACATAACGGGCATTCACGGTATTAAACTCAACAGTATCTGCGTCACCTCTCGTCCCTTCCTCAAGTCCGGAGACATCGTATACCTTTTTGTAGTTTTCACCGTCTTCGGATACATATATCTCATAGGCTGAGACACGCTCGAAATAACGGATTATGACTTTGTTGATTTCTCTGACCGTGCCGAGATCGACAATCATCCACTGCTCATCTTTATCACGTGCGAACGAGAGCCTTGTATCGGTGTTGCCGTCAACGGCGAGCGGCTCGTTCAGGCCGTAATCGACTTCAAGACCACTGACGGTAACTTTTTTGCCTAATGCAAGGTTGGCGTTATATAGCATATCGGAAATATCAAAGGTATGCTCACTGATCTCGAAGTTCTGTACCGACGAGGAAACTCTTTCAAGCGGCAGCACGAAGGTGGAACCACCCTTTTTGTCACCTGCGAGATTTCGCGAATTGACGGGGGAATAGTACCATGTGTCGTCAACGATCAGCATAGTGCGTGTGCGATCAGCGTAAAGCTGAATTTTCACATCGGTGTTTTTAGGTATCACCGCACCGTATGTAAACGTATATGACTCGCGATCAAAGCAAAGCCGTCCGGTGTTGCTGACATAAAGTCTGCCGTCTCCACCTGAGAACAGATCGGTGTCGTAATCCGAAATATTGATATTTGCGGTAAGCTGGTACGGATAACCAACGGATTTGATACCCGTTGCATTGGTTTGATCGATCGGAAGAGCTTCATGCCGCCCCGGATTACTTCCGCCGCTTTTTGTCGAAAGTATGTCAAAGCGTGAAATGAAATCGTCGGCAGATATTTCACGGGTCTGCTCTCCGCACCAGGTTTTTTCAGACATCAGGCATATCTGATATCTCAGACGATCAAAAATATCGAAAATCGAGAATCCGCCCCAGTCGCACCATAAGTCGTTCCAGAGAGCAAACGATGCACCCTTAAGCTGAGGATGGTCATATTTAACCGATGTTGAGGCGTTATAGCCCATATAGTTCACAAACCATGTTGAATACAACGAGCGCAAATCGTAATAATTTGCAAAGCCGTAATTTCCTCCCGGAACGCAGTAAAGCACCGGACCGCAGGTATTTATGACATCATAGCCCATTTTGAAGAGCGTTTTGTAGTCTGAAAGCTCAACAGCCCAGAAATTTGTCTGAGCATCGCCGCTTACGGGTGTTTCGCCATTGAACCCTTTACCTCCGAATGAACCCCAGAAACGCGGAGTACATCCTCTTGAACGAAGATGTTTTATGAGTGTGTCGGTAAATGCTCGCATCTGTTCATTGTATCCGTCGGGGAATTCGTCGGTGCCGAAATGTACGGTTTTCGAAACAAAAACAGGGTCATCGCCGGTAATATATTCATCCCACAGATCACATATGAAACCGACGGCATCCGGATTTGTTATATCAATGTGATGCCCGTCAAACATATATTGCGGCACAGCTTTGCTGAAACATGCGCTGTGCGCCGGTGTATCGATTTCGGTGACGACTTCCACGCCGTATTCAAGCATACGCTTCTGATACTCGCGGTACTCCGCTTTCGTATAATGCTCATCTGACGTCAAGCCCGGGACATCGCTTTCAAGACGAAAATAGCCGATGCCGTCCGAGCCGGTGTCATTGATATGCAGATGTATTTCATTGAGCTTGAACCACGCGAAATACTTTGTTATTTCTTCAACGTATTCAAGCGGTACATATGCTCTTGCGACATCAATCATACCGGAGCGTATAGGGTATGAAGGGTAGTCATACACCTCACCGCACGGCATGAAACCGTCTGCAATATATGACTGAAGTATCGTGATAATTCCGTAAAGCAGTCCCTTCGATGTAAAAGCAAAGATATTGGCGGTTTCGTTGACATCGATGATGTAGCCTTCATTTCCGAGAGCGGAAATGCGTGCGTCGTCGGTCTCTGCGGGTGTTTCGGCAGAAAGCGTCAGAATGATGTCACCGCTTTGCACATCTTCGGTGACAAATGAGATTTCAATACCGACGATATCACTGAAATATCCGGAAATGATTTTTTTCAGTTCGTCGGAAATACGGGTCCCGGAACTCAGCACAATACGCATGCCTTTTTTCGGAACAAATTTGCCGGTGGACGGATTCCATTCACGTATCGCCGGTATTACGCGCGGTGCGGAATTAAGACTGGGGTTGTCCGCGGAGACCGCTGCAGGAGCGATACCGCAGAGCAACATCACCAGCGCCAGGATAAATGCTGTTTTTTTCATAGCAGACCTCTTTACTAAATATTTATTTAGTATATATTTTTATTTACGCCGCTTTTGATTCGGCACGGCTCATTCGGAGCGGATCGCGGTAATGTTTCCGTATATTCGAAAAAGAGTATAAGGGAGCATTATGAAAGCGAACCCGTATGGCAGATCTGCGGCGATCTGTGGGACGCGCAGAGCCGGGCGGAAAATCAGTTGGCGCAATAACGGAACGAAATTGAAAAAAGCACGCTTCGGCGTGCTTTTTTAATGGAGCAAGCGACGGGAATCGAACCCGCACGGTCAGCTTGGGAAGCTGAAGTTCTGCCACTAAACTACGCCTGCACTACTTTTGCATTATACAACACAGTTTACGCTTTGTCAAGCGCCAAATTTGCTTTGTTTTTAGGCCGCAAAGGCGCTTTGCACCGCGAAAACGATTGACTTTGCGCCCGCGCGGTGATAAAATAAAACGGAATAACGTTACGAGGCGGTACATGATGAAAAAAGCGCTGATCTTCGACGGAAACAGTATACTCAACCGCGCGTTTTACGGCGTGCGTCCGCTCAATGCGCCGGACGGCCTCCCGACAAACGCGCTTTACGGCTTTGTCGGCATGGTCAACAAGGCTTTTGCGCAGGTCGGCGGGGCGGATTATGCCGCGATGGCGTTCGATGTCCGCGAAAAGACCTTCCGCCACAAGGCGTTTGCGAGCTATAAGGCGACACGCAAGCCCATGCCGGAGGAGCTTGCCGCGCAGCTTCCGTTTGCGCATACGCTTGCTTCGGCGCTCGGGTTAAAGGTTATCGAATGCCCGGGCTACGAGGCCGACGATATACTCGGCACGCTTGCGCGGGAGCTCGAAGCCGGCGGCGCGGAGGTATATATCGTCACCGGCGATCGCGACAGCTTCCAGCTTGTTTCGGACAAGGTCACGGTGCTGCTTGCCTCCAACGACGAAACAAAGATCATCACCCCGCAGAGCGTTGCGGACATATACGGCGTAACGCCCGAAAAAATGATAGATATCAAGGCGCTTATGGGCGATACCTCCGATAATATCTCCGGCGTGCCGGGAATCGGCGAAAAGGGCGCCGTGAAGCTTATTACTCAATACGGCGGCCTGGATGGCGTTTACGCCCACGCGGAGGAGATCGCGGGGGCGCTCGGCAAAAAGCTGCGCGATGGCAGGCAGAGCGCATACGATTCGAAATTCCTTGCCACGATCTGCACATCGGCGCCGATCGGCGTTTCCGCGGAGGACTGCGCATATAAAGGCGCGGATATCCCGGCGCTGCGGCAGGTATATAAACGTCTCGGCTTTTCGAAATATCTCGAAAAGCTTGCAGATGTACCCGCAGCCGCGGCAGAACCGGCCGAAAGCGAAGAATATTTGCCTTTCGGCGCGGAGGATTTTGCGGGCAGGACCGTTTTTGCCGCTGTCTTGGGCGAAGAACTTCTTGTTTGCTGCGGCGGAAAATGCCACAGGGGCGGCGCGGAGCTGATCCGAGCTGCCGCGAAGGCGGAAAAGACGGTTTGTTGGAGCAGCAAGGAGCTTTACCATGCCTATGCCGCCGCGGGGGCAACGGTGCCGGAAAACGCGGAGGATATTTCGCTTTTGATATATGTCGGCTCGCCTGAGGATAAGGGCATAAGCTTTGCGAAAAGCGCTTTGGATATACTCGGCGTGAGCTGCACGGAAATGCGGGTATCGCTGCTGCCCGCGATGTACGAAAAGCTGATCGAATCCGCTACGGAGGAAGGAATGCGGCTTTATCGCGAAGTCGAGCTTCCGCTTTCAAGAGTTCTTTTCGATATGGAGGCGCGCGGATTCCGCGTGGATCCGCAGGCTCTGGATGTGTTTTCGGCACAGCTCGAAACCGAGATCAGCGGGTACGAAGCGGAGATATATGCTTCCGCGGGGCACGAATTTAATATAAATTCGCCGAAGCAGCTCGGCGATGTGCTGTTCGAGGAGCTCGGACTTCCGCATTACCGCAAAACAAAAAGCGGTTATTCTACGGATGTTTCGGTTTTGGAACGGCTTGCCCCTTACCACCCCATAATTCAAATGATATTCGAATACAGGCGTGCAGCCAAGTTGAAAAGCACCTATTGCGACGGGCTGAAACGTCAGATAAGCGCCGATGGCAGGATACACACGACATTCAAGCAGACACAGACCTTAACCGGGCGGCTTTCCTCTGCGGAACCGAACCTGCAGAATATTCCCGTGCGGCGGGAACAGGGGCGCGAGCTGCGCAAATTCTTTATAGCTTCCGAGGGCGGCGTGCTGATCGATGCGGACTATTCCCAGATCGAGCTGCGCATACTTGCCCATGTTTCGGGCGATGAGGCGCTTATAAACGCCTTTGTGAACGGCGAGGATATACACACCGTGACGGCTTCACAGGTTTTCGGTGTCCCCGCGGATTCGGTCACGGCGGAAATGCGCAAGCGCGCAAAGGCGGTCAACTTCGGCATTATTTACGGGATCGGCGATTATTCGCTTTCGCAGGATCTGCATATCCCGCGCCGCCTTGCAGCCGAATATATCGAAAGCTATCTTGCAAAATACCCCGGCGTATGCAAGTATCTGCGGGATATAAAGCAGTTTGCAAGGGATAACGGTTATGTCGAAACGATGTTCGGTCGCCGGAGATATGTTCCGGAGATAAACAATCGCAATGCGAATATGCGCGCGTTCGGCGAACGGGTGGCGATGAACACGCCGATCCAGGGTGCCGCGGCGGATCTGATCAAGATCGCCATGATACGCGCGGACGAAATGCTTGCCTCCGCCGGCCTGAGCGCAAGGCTGATATTGCAGATACACGACGAGCTTATTATAGATTCCCCTGCGCAGGAGGCGGCCCGCGCCGCAGAAATACTCCGTACCGCAATGACGGGCGCTGCATCCCTTGCGGTGCCGCTTTCGGTGGATATCGGGGTCGGGAAGAGCTGGTTCGAGGCAAAGAACTGATACCGCGCCCGCGCTTCCGCAGGGCGGTTCCGAAAAAGGTGAAACATGGGTAAACTTTATGTAGTGCCGACCCCTATCGGGAATCTCGGCGATATAACTCTGCGTGCAAAGGAAACGCTGGAGGGCGTGGATTTTGTCGCCTCGGAGGACACACGCATCGGCGGCAGGCTGATGCACCTTCTGGGGCTGAAAAAGCCGCTCGTGAGCTTTCACGAGCATACAAGAGCCTCCGCCTGCGAGGCTGTCGCACTGCGTATCGCACAGGGCGAAAACTGCGCGCTGATAACCGATGCGGGAACCCCCGCGGTGAGCGACCCTGGCGAAAAGCTTGTCGCCGCCTGCGCCGCAATGGGTGTCGATATAATACCGCTCCCGGGTGCCTGCGCGGCGGTCACGGCGCTTTCCGCCTCCGGACTGCCTTCGCGGCGGTTTTGCTTCGAGGGATTTCTGCCGGATACGAAAAGCGCGCGCGCAGAGCGCATTGCCGAGCTTAAAAGCGAAAAGCGCACTTTTATACTTTATATTTCCCCGCACGATGCGGCGGAGTACCTGAACGAGCTTGCCGCCGAAATGGGGGAACGCAGGTGCGTTCTCGCAAAGGAGCTGACAAAGCTTCACGAACGCTTCTTCCGCGGAACTCTCGGCTCTGTCGCGCAGGAATTTTCCGCGCTTCCGGAACCGGACCGCAGGGGCGAATATGTGCTGATATGCACCGGGCGGAGCGATGAGGAATGCTTCTGGCTGGATATGGATATCCGCGAGCATGTGGAAAAATATATGTCGCTCGGAATGAGCAAGATGGATGCCTGCAAGCAGGTTGCGCGGGACCGCGGTGTGGGCAAGGGCGTTATATACCGCGAGGTGAATGAATGAGATTACGCAACACAACAATATACCTACTGGCGGCTCTCTGCATTGTTTTCTGCCTGCCCGTTAAACCCGCTTCGGCGGCGGGGGAGGGCGCAGCGATACGCCTTTCCTGCACACAGGCGGCGCGTGTGGGCGAAAGGATACTTGTTCGCGTGGAGCTTACGGCTTCCGAAACGCTTGCCGGCGCAGAGCTCGGGCTGCATTACGATGCGGCGCGCGTGAAGCCGGTCATTACCGACAACAGCGAAGGCGCCATGGATGCATTTGTCGTTTCCGCGCCCGCGGGGTGGGAACAGATGTGCTCGCTCGATACATCGGGCGGGCTTTACCGCCTGCGCTTCGTGTGTGACGAAGCCGAAAAAAACCTTCTTCAGAAGGGCAAAACACTTGTGGCGGAGGTCCCGTTCACCGTTGCCACTGCGGGAGTGCTGCACTTTTCCGCACCGTCGGGGGAGGTGATCGCCGTCGGGGCGGACAAAAGCGCGACACTTTACGGCAGCAGCGGGGATGAGCTCGATATTACCGCCGCGGGTGATTCGGAAAAGCTTTCGGTGCAGCTTTCCTGCGCGGAAACGGTTGCGGAGGGCTCGGAGCTGCGTGTTGATATAGTCGTTTCCGATATCGGTGACGACAGCGGCATTATCGGCTGTCAGTTCGAGCTGGCATACGACAGAGCCGCCGTCGTTCCGGTGATAACCGACAATGCCTCCTCGCAGATGGATGCGTTTATCGTTTCCGCACCGGGCAACGGCTGGGAGCAAATGTGCACGCACGATCCCGCAGGCGGAAGATATATACTGCGCTTCGCGGCGAAGCACGCCGGGACAAATTCCGGCGAACTTTTGAAGCGTGGAGACACGCTTTCCGTTTCGGTCCCGTTCAGGGTCATCGGCGCAAAAGGGGCAAACGCCGCCTTTTCGGCGGGCAGCGCTTCGGTTGTCGGCGTGAGCATGGCATCGCCGGCGGTTTCGGGGGTCGGAAGCTCCTGCCGCACGCAGATTGTTGCCGAGCCGAGCAAGCCGATCCCCGGCGGTGAATATGATATTGTCGACGGAGTCGTTATCGGTATGCACGAAAAGACCTCCGTTGCCGATTTCCTGAAAAAGTCGGCGGGGGCAAGGGTCTGCGATAAAAACGGCAGGGAACTCACGCGCGGCTATGTCGGAACGGGCTGCACGGTTTATTATGCAAACGGGTCTGCCTGCACCGTGCTTGTAAAGGGCGATACGGACGGCAGCGGCACGGCAGATGCGACCGATTACCTTATCGCAAAGCGGACATATCTGGGCACATACGGCATAAGCGGGCTTTATTACCGCGCCGCCTGCATTATGGGCGGCGACACCCTTTCGATGGTTGATCTGCTGATGCTGAAACGCCATGTGCTCGGCACAGCGGATATTTATACGGTGGCGAAATGATAAAGAAAATGGCATTGATTCTTGCCGCGGCGCTGTGTATGGCGGTGCTTTGCGGCTGCAACAGGATAGATGCCGAGCGCGCGGATGCGCTCTGCACCGATTATGCCTCGGCGGTGCTTTCGCGGGATGAGGAAGGGATGAAAAGTCTTATCCACCCCGGATATATCGAAAAAGCACTTCCCGGCGATGCGTTTTACGAGACGGCATCAAAGGCATACCTGAATATCGGCGATGAAATGACATCGCTTACCGCCGTGGCAAAGAATTTTTCGGATGATACCGAGCTGGACGGCAGGGTCATAAGCTGTAATTACCTTGCCTTTATAGATGAGCTTTACTATGAATTTGTTTTTGTTATTCTGGATAACGACGAGGGCTACGGTATAATTGCATTCTCCGCGGCTCTTGCGGATATGACGGAGGCAGCATGAAGCATACGGAAAACGGTTTTCGCCGGCTTGCCGTGAAATATGCGATGATAACGCTCGGCAGCGCTCTTTATGCTGCGGGGATATCCATGTTTCTCGATCCGAACCGGCTTGCACCGGGCGGTGTCTCGGGTATGGCCATAATCATAAACAAGCTTATTCCCGCTGTCCCCACCGGGACATGGATTATAATCATGAACATTCCGATATTGCTTGCCGGGATGTGGAAGCTGGGAGCGAGGTTCCTTGTTTCCACCGTTTATTCGGTGGCGGTTTCATCGGTTTTTATGAACCTTTTGGATAAATGGGTCGGCGCGCTGACGTATGAACCGATCCTTGCCTGCGCCGCGGGTGCGTTCCTTGCGGCAACCGGTATCGGGATTGTGTTCCGCAACGGAGCGACAACCGGCGGCACCGACGTGATCGTCAAGCTGCTGCGGACAAAATTTCCGTATATTTCCACCGGCGGTGTATTTCTTATCACGGACGGCATCATTGTCGCCGCTTCGGGCTTTGTTTTCGGTGATATCGACAAGGCGCTTTTTGCGGGTATAGCCGTGTTTCTGCAGATGTATATACTCAACACCGTGCTTTACGGCTCGGATGAAGCGCGTATCGTATATATCATCAGCGGCAGGGATAAGGATATCGCCGCACGGCTGATGAACGAGCTTGATGCCGGAGCGACTTATCTGAGCGGCACCGGCGCTTATACCGGGGATCGGAAAAACGTGCTTATGTGCGCATTGCGTATGCGTTCGCTCCCGCAGGCGCGGGATATCGTGCGCGAGGAGGACGGGGATGCCTTTATGATCGTCACAAAGGCAACAGGCGTTTTCGGCGAGGGCTTCAAAAGCCATTATTCGGATGATCTATGAGCACGCTCGGGCTTGTTTCGGGGCTTGAACCGCTTGTCGGTTCGTTAAGGCGGGAGAACCGCCCGATAATGCTTTACGGCATGGGCAACGGAGCGGAAAAGATATACGCCTATCTCACGGCACGCGGGGTGAAGATATCCGGCGTTGTCGCTTCGGAGGGCTTTTTGCGCGGGCAGAGCTTTCTGGGCTTTCCGGTGCTCGGCATTCCGGAAGCCGCCGCGCGCTTCGGTTCGCTGTGCCTTGTTGTATGCTTCGGCACAGAGGGCGAAAGATCGCGATTTTTGTATGACCTTCGCGGGCGGCACCGCGTTGTTTCGCCGAACCTGCCGGTTTTCGGCGGCGGGGCGATGGATGCGGAGTATATCGCCGCCGAGCACGAGCGTCTGGACCGCACACGCGCGCTTCTGTGCGATGATATCTCCCGCAGGATATTCGATTCGCTCGTTGCGTATAACTATACCGGCGATATTGATTTTATAAAGGATTCCCACTGCTTTACGCCGCCCGACGGATTTTTCCGCGGCGGAGTGCATATCGATATCGGCGCTTATGACGGCGATACCGCGCTCGAATATGCGCGCAAAAGCGCAGATTATGATGAAATAATAGCCTTCGAGCCGGATAAAGCCGCCTTTTCGAGGCTTGCGAAGCGCCCGCTGCCGCGTTTAAGGTGCGAAAATCTGCTTGTCGGCAATGTCAACGGGGTCGTCGGCTTTGCATCCGGGCGGGGGCGTGCCTCGCACATGGGTGCGGGAGAGGGCATACAATGCGTTACTGTGGATGGCTTTTGCGGATACAACCGTATCGGCGATAAGGGGTTGCCCGTAAACAGCATAAAGATCGATGCCGAGGGTGCGGATGAGGCAGTGCTTGAAGGCGCGGCGAACACGCTTTTCTGCCGCAGACCCGCCGTGTGCGTTGCGGTATATCACCGTGCGGAGGATATAGTGCGCTTCCCCGCGATGCTTTCGGCGATAAATTACAAATATAAATTCTATATTCGCCGCAAGGAATACGTTCCCGCTTGGGACGTGTTTCTTTATGCGATACCGGAGGAATGATATATGAACAAAAGGATCGTAGACCCTGCGGATTTTTCCGCGGATATCTTCAATGCCATCGGCAGGGAATGGATGCTTGTCGGTGCGGTAAAGCCGGACGGCAGCTTCAATGCGATGACGGCAAGCTGGGGCGGAATGGGTGTTTTGTGGAACAAAAACGTGTTTACCTGCTTTGTGCGGCCGCAGAGATTTACCCACGAATTCACCGAATCGGCGGATAAAATCAGCATGGCCTTCTTCGGCAGGGAATACCGCGCGGCTTTGGATATATTCGGCAGCAAAAGCGGCAGGGATACCGATAAATTCGCGCTTTCCGGGCTCACGCCGATCGTTTCGGACGGGTATCTCGATTATGCGGAGGCAAGCCTTACGCTTTTCGGAAAAACGGTTTATAAAAGCGTTATAGATCCGGAAAAGCTGCTTGACAAAAGCGTGATGAAGCTGTATAAAGGCGATTACCACACCGTTTATGTGTGCGAGATAGAGAAAATAATCGAAAAAGAGGATAACCGATGAAAACAAGCGAGCTTATAAAATGCCTGAACGCGGGCGAATACGACATAACTTTCGGGCAGCTTTATCCCTGCGGGGATCCGGCGGAGCGCAGGGAACGCTTTGTGCGGCTTGCGACGGAATTCCGCGAGCTTTACGGCGAACACGATGCGATACTGTTTTCCGTTCCCGGGCGCACAGAGCTTTCCGGCAACCATACCGACCACAATAACGGCATGGTGCTTGCCGCTGGCGTGGATATAGATATAATCGCCGTTGCCGCCGCAGTACCCGGCACCGTTGTGAAAATGAAAAGCGAGGGCTACCGCGAGGATATTGTTGATATCGCCGCGGCGGATCCCTCCTCCGTGCGCAAGGGCAGCTCCGGCGCGATTATTGCGGGTGTCGCCGATTATTTCCGCAAAAACGGGCTTTCTGTCGGCGGCTTTGCAGCCTGCACGACAAGCGAGGTGATGACCGGCTCCGGGCTTTCCTCCTCCGCTGCGTTCGAGGTAATGTGCGGCAGAATCTTTTCCGAACTGTACAACGGCGGCAGCGTTCCGGCAATGGAGCTTGCCCATGCCGGCAAATATGCCGAAAACGAATTTTTCGGCAAGCCCTGCGGGCTGATGGATCAGGCGGCGTGCGCCTCCGGCGGCTGCCTGTGGATGGATTTCAAAAACAGCGCCGAACCCAAAACAAGCAAGCTGGAGCTTGATCTCCGTGCAAACGGATACAGCCTCTGCATCGTGAACACCGGCGGCAACCATGCCGACCTCACGGCGGATTATGCCGCTGTCCCCGCGGAGATGAAGTCCGTCGCCGCGCTTCTCGGCAAAAGCACGCTGCGTGAATGCCGCGAGGAGGATGTTGCGGAACGCGTTTCCTATATGCGTTCGATAGTGGGCGACAGAGCCATTCTTCGCGCGCTGCACTTCTTTGCCGAAAACCGCCGCGTTTCCCTCCAGAAGGAGGCGCTCGAAAACGGCGACATCGATACATATCTTGCGCTTGTAAAGGAATCGGGAAGCTCGTCGTTCAGGTTCCTCCAAAACGTATATACAAATTCCAACCCTGCCGAGCAGGGCATTTCGCTCGCGCTTGCGCTCACGGAGCGCATGGGTATAGTCTGCCGGGTTCACGGCGGCGGCTTTGCCGGAACGATTCAGGCATATGTCCCCGACGAACGCCGTGCGGAATATAAAGCCGCGATGGAAAACGTGTTCGGCGCCGGCTCCTGCCGTGCATATACGATACGCCCCTACGGCGCTTCGGCTTTATACAGCGGCGGGATAAGAGGATAAAAAGTTGGGCGCCGAGTTTTATACACTGTTTTCTTCATCAAAAGGCAATTCGGCGTTTCTGCGGTGCGGAAACGATCGGATACTTATCGATGCGGGCGTTTCGGCGCGTTCTGTCGGGCAGGCGCTTTCCTGCGTGGGCAGCTCGCTTTCGGAGCTCAGCGCGATATTCATTACTCACGAGCATTCCGACCATATCAAGGGGCTTGCGACAATAACAAAAAAGACCGATATCCCCGTGTTTGCTCCGGCGGCGTGCCTGCCGTTCCTTGCGGAAAGGGTAGCGGATCCTTCGCGGCTGTTCCCGCTTGCCTCCGGCAGGGTGGTAAAGGTGGGCGGGGTTGCCGTCTGCCCCGTCGCCACCCCGCACGATGCGCTGGGAAGCGTCGGCTTCCGTATTCTTGCCTGCGGCGAGCTTATCGGGTATTTTACGGATATCGGGCATCTTTCCGAAAACGTTCTGCGCGGGCTTTCGGGCTGTTCGAGGGTCGTGATAGAATCCAATCACGATATATTCATGCTTGAAAACGGCTCCTATCCGTACCCGCTCAAACGCCGTATACTCGGATCTCTCGGGCATTTGTCCAATGAGGAATGCTCGCGTCTGCTGCCGCACCTTGCCGCACACGGTACGCGTTCATTTATTCTTGCACATCTGAGCGAGGAGAACAACCGCCCCGCGATCGCATATGAATCGGCGGAAAAGGCGCTTTGCTCCGGGGGCTTCGGCGTGCTGCCGGAGGGCGACTGCCGCAGCGAGGGCGTTCGTCTGCACATCGCGCCGGTAAGCGGTATCTGCGAGCTTTGAACCGCCGCGCGCTTTTGGAGCATTTCCCGGAAAGCGCGGCTTATTGTCGATATGTATTTCGTCGCTTGTCACAATTGACAAGCGAGATTTATGTGGTATCATTGTCTTGCGCGCAGCCGCGCACGGGAGGAAGCAAATTGGCAACGGTAAGCAAAAAAACGGACATGACCACCTGTCCGCTTTTCAAAAATATCATATTGTACACGCTCCCCGTTATGGCGACGGGTATATTGCAGTTCCTTTATAACGCCGCGGACACCGTCGTTGTCGGCAGGTTTGCCGCGGACAGCGAAACTTCACTTGCCGCGGTCGGCAGCACCGGTTCGCTTTCCAACCTGATAACCGGGCTTTTTATGGGACTTTCCGTCGGTGCCGGCGTTTCCATATCGCACGCGCTCGGCGCGGGAAAGCGGGATACCTGCAAAAATATCGTCCACACGGCAATAAGCTCCGCAGCGATAATCGGCGTGCTGCTTGCGCTGGTCGGCTACTTCACGGCGCGCCCGCTTCTGGCGCTCACCGGCGTTCCGGATGGGGTTCTGGGCAGCGCTTCACTTTATATGCGTACGGTGTTTCTCGGTATGCCCGCGCTCGTGCTGTATAACTTTGCCGCGGCAATATTCAATGCGCGCGGCGATACGAAGCATCCCTTCTTCTTTCTGCTTGCATCCGGCACTCTGAACGTGATGCTGAACCTTGTTTTCGTTGTCGGGTTCAAGCTGGATGTTCTCGGCGTTGCCATCGCGACGGTGGCTTCACAATATCTTTCGGCTTTTCTGATACTGCGGTTGCTTTCCGGGCTGGATGACGATTGCCGGCTGGATATAAAACACCTTTATATCCGCAAAGCCGAGCTTTTGAAGATGATCCGGATCGGGCTGCCGGCGGGTCTGCAGGGCTGCGTTTTTGCGCTTTCGAACGTTATAATCCAATCCTCCATCAACAGCTTCGGCAAGCCCTGCATGGCGGCAAATACCGCGGCAAGCAACCTTGACGGGCTGATATATATCGCGCTCAACTCGTTTTATCATTCCTCGCTCGCCTTCACCGGGCAGAACTACGGCGCGCGGCGGTTCGACCGTATCGCCCGCGTGCGCAGGATATGCCTTTCCTCCGTCGCCGTTTTCGGCGTGGCACTCGGCGGCGGTGTTTATGTCTTCGGAAGGCAGCTTCTTGCGCTTTACGGCGTGACAGAGCCGGATGTGCAGAGCATTGCCATGACACGGCTGCTCTTTCTCGGCGTGCCGTATTTCACCTGCGGCATGATGGAGGTGCTTTCCGGAATGCTGCGCGGGGTCGGGCGGTCGGCGACATCGATGATCATATCCCTGCTCGGCGCCTGCGTGTTCAGAATAGTCTGGATATACACCGTCTTTCAGGTGGACAGAAGCATAGAATCGCTTTATATTTCCTACCCGATATCCTGGGTGCTTACGACGGCGGTGAGCTATATCGTGCTTCGCACCGTTCTGCGGCGTGAAAGAAGGGTATCGGCATGAGCACCGTAGGGGATGAAAACAGCCTGATTTTTTCGCGCCTCGCGACATATATGAACGAACGCCCGGATTTTATCGACAGCGCAATGATATCCGAGCTTGAAAAGCTTTACGGCGTGTGTACGGAAGAGGCATTTTCGCTCCTGCTGTGCGCGGCGCTCGGGTTCGATACCTCCTTCGAAAGCGACCGGCTGCTTTGGAAACGCTATGCACCGCATATGCTCCACCGTCTGGATGAAGCCTATTTTTCCGCCGACCCGTTTGCGGCGGCGGTCGGCGCGGTCGCGGGCGGGCGAAAGGGCGTTTGGGAGCTTGTGCACAGTGTTCTGCCGGCGTATTCGCTTGTTGCCTGCGGCGATCCGGTAACGCTTCCCGACGGGCGTGTTATCCCGCAGGTCGGATATTTCGATACCGATTACCGCTATATCGCCGTTTTGGAGCAGGGCCGCGAATGGATGACAATGCTTCCGAACGAATCGATCACGCAGAGAGTCCCTATCGCCGCGGCGAGAGGAAGGGTGCTCACCTACGGGCTGGGGCTCGGTTATTATGCCTTTATGACCTCGCGCAGGGCGGAGGTCACGGATGTGACCGTTGTCGAGCGCGACAAAAACGTGATATCGCTTTTCGAAAGCCTGATCCTGCCCTGCTTTTCCCACCCGGAAAAGCTGCATATAGTCTGTGCGGATGCGTTTGAATATGCAGAGCATTCCGCGCCGCAGGGAGGGTTCGACTGTGTTTTTGCCGATATCTGGCACGATCCTTCCGACGGTGTCGCCGCTTATAAGCGGTTCAGGCAATATGAACCGCTGTTCCCGGCGGGCACGCGGTTTGATTACTGGATCGAGGATACGATAAAGCTTTACCTTTGAAAAACAAAAAAGGGCTCCTTCGGGAGGAGACTTCATAAGGGAGAAGGCAATGCAAAATCTGTACTGCCTTCTTTTTGTACGATCCGAAAACGGGTATACCGGATTTTGGCGACAAAATCCGATACTCTCCGTCGGGCGAATATAACAGAGGCGCACTCCGGAAGGAAGTGCGCCACTCAAAAGCCCTTTTGTTTATGCCGCGGAAAGGTTTATGCCGCGGTGGTGGCAACGGTGCCGAGGAAGGCAGCCATGATCGTGAGTGCCGAGAGTATTACCGCGAAACCGCCGACAATGTAATCCGTTTTTTTGAACTTGCGGTTGATTATGTTGGAAGCGCCGGTAAGCCCGAGCGAGGCAACAGAAAGCGATGCGGCAAGCACGGAGGTGAGCTTCGGGGTGAGGAAGGCGATCTTGATCGATTCGCTTTTTGCGGAAAATACAAAGAGCGTGTAAAGAAGATTGCCGGTATCCTTGCTGTAACGTATGGTAAAGCAGCCTTCGTTGCGGGCGTTTGTCGCGATGATCGCAACAAAGATCGCGGCAAAGCCTACTATCAGTGCGATCCTTTGGAGAAGCTCGTGAAGCTCCAGTTTATCTTTTTCGGGTTTTGCGATTTTGGTCTTTTCCATGGATATATCTCCTTGATCCGGGCGGATACAGTAATCTGCATATATTATACACTTGCCGCGGGTGCTTGTCAAGACAAAATAACCATAAAAGAACGTATGGTATTGCGTGAAAGAATGCGTTGACATTCTGCCGTGCAGAGGATATAATCGAATCATAGTGCCGAAAATGAGGTGATCTTGCATGATAAGGGAATTTATACGCTATTACAAGCCGCATAAAAGGCTTTTCTTTTTTGATATGCTGTGCTCGTTTCTGATAGCGATGTGCGATATGTTTTATCCGCTTATAACAAAAAGCATTATCAACGATTATGTTCCGAACCGCAACCTGCGCCTGCTGGCGGTGTGGTCGGGCGTGCTGCTGCTGATATATGCCTTCAAAGCGGTGCTGAACTATATCGTTTCCTATTGGGGGCATATAGTCGGCGTGCGGATGCAGGGCGATATGCGCCGCGATATGTTCACCCATTTGCAGAAGCTGCCTTTTTCCTTTTTTGACGAAAACAAAACAGGTCAGATTATGTCGCGCCTGATGAACGATCTGTTCGATGTTTCGGAGCTTGCCCACCACGGCCCGGAGGATATATTTATCTCCGCCGTGATGCTGATCGGCTCATTTATCGCGCTTGCGGGCATAAATCTGCGGCTCACGCTGATAATATATGCTTTTATCCCTATCATCGTCTTTATCGCGGTGAAGCTGCGCAAGCGTATGCGCAGGGCGTTTTCCGAAATGCGTGCCGAGGTGGCGGAGGTCAACGCGAATGTCGAAACGGCGGTTTCGGGCGTGCGGGTCTCACGCGCGTATACGAGCGAACGGCACGAGATCGAAAAGTTCAATGCAGCCAACACCCGCTTTATCGCCGCGCGCGGCAGGGCATATAAGGCGATGGGCACCTTCAATTCGGTGATGACGCTTTCCACGGATATACTCTACCTTGTCGCGCTGGTCGCGGGCGGGCTTTGCTTTTATTACGGTTTTTCGGATCCCGCCAACCCGTTTGCCGTGAACGGCGGCGAGTTTACGGCGTTTATACTGTATATGGCAATGCTTTTGAAGCCGATAAACCGGATCATATCGCTTTTCGAACAGCTTCAAAACGGGATGACCGGCTTTGCCCGCTTCCGCGAAATAATGGAATGCCCTGTGGAGGAGGATGCTCCGGATGCCGTGGAGCTGCATGACGTGTGCGGCGAAATAGATTTTCGCGATGTTTCGTTCAGCTACCCTGCGGGTGATACCGGCAAAAACGTTCTGCATTCGCTTTCGCTGCATATCGAGAGCGGCAAAACGGTTGCTCTTGTCGGGCCCTCCGGCGGCGGCAAAAGCACGCTTTGCAACCTGATTCCGCGGTTTTACGAGGTCGATTCCGGCGTTATAACGCTGGATGGCGTCGATATAACGAAAATAAAGCGTGATTCGCTGCGCAGAAGCATAGGCATTGTCGCGCAGGATGTTTTCCTGTTCAACGGAACGATCCGCGAAAATATCGCATACGGCGACCCGGATGCCCCGGAAAGCGCGATAATCGGTGCGGCAAAGCACGCCGGGATACACGATTATATAATGTCGCTCGAAAAGGGGTACGATACAGCCGTGGGCGAACGCGGGATAAATCTTTCCGGCGGGCAGAAGCAGCGGATAAGCATAGCGCGGGCATTTCTGAAAGACCCTCCCGTGCTCATACTCGACGAGGCGACAAGCGCTCTCGACAATATCACCGAAATGCAGATACAGGATTCGCTTTCGCTGCTGGCGAAGGGCAGAACGGTTATCGTTGTCGCCCATCGGCTTACGACGGTGCGCAATGCCGACGAAATACTCGTGATGACCTCCGACGGTATCGCCGAACGCGGCACACACGAAAGCCTTATCGCAGCGGGCGGAATATATTCGGAGCTTTACAACCGCAGCCTTCGCCCCGCGGGTTGACAAAGCGCCGGATTTGGGTTAATATGACACTGAAACTTATTTACGGAGCGACCTGATGAAGAGAATATTATCTTTACTCCTTGTATTTATCCTGGCACTTGCCTTCCTTGCCGCCTGCGATACCGCGCCGGAGGGCAATTCGTCCTATGTATCCGGCAATACCGCTTCCGGCGGTCTGACGGATATTTCCGGTACTTCGTCGGAGCATTCATCCGAGGAAGTATCGACACCGCCCGCCGATTCGCGGGTGAGCTTCCTTGCCTGCGCGGACAACCTTATACACCCCTCCGTTTTTTATGATGCGCTCGAACGCGCGGCGGCGAAGAAGGGTGTCGCTCCGGATTATTCCGATCTGCACACCGCGGATTACGATTTCCTTTCCATGTATGAATATGTCGCCGATGCTATCGCTGCGGCGGATATATCCTACCTGAATCAGGAAACTCTTATCGGCGGAAAATCCGGTAAGATCATCGGTTATCCCTGCTTTAATTCCCCCGATGCCGTCGCACAGACGGATTACGAGCTCGGGTTCGACGTGATAAATGTCGCGCACAACCATATGCTCGATTCCGGCAACGACAAATATCTTAAAAACTGCGCCGAGCTTTTCGGCTCCATGGGGCTCACCGTTATCGGTTATTATCCCACAAAAAGCTCGCTTTCCGAAATTCCGGTTATCGAAAAGAACGGGATAAGGGTCGCATTTCTTTCCTATACCTACGGTACAAACGGCATAAAGCTCCCCGCGGGGAGCGAAACGGTTGTCCCCTATTTCAGCGAAGAGCTGCTCCGCGAACAGGTGCCGCTTGCCCGCAGCGTTGCCGATTTTGTTATCGTTTCCTGCCACTGGGGCGATGAAAACACCTATAACACCAATGAAGAGCAGCGCAAATATGCCGCACTTCTTACGGAGCTCGAGGTCGATGTGGCGCTCGGTATGCACCCGCACGTCATACAGCCGATGGAATGGCAGACGTCATCGAGCGGGCACAAAACGCTGGTCGTTTACTCGCTGGGGAACTTCCTTTCCGGTATGCAGAAGGGCTCCAACGTGCTGGAGGGGATGCTTTCACTCGATATAGTCAAGGACGGTGTCACCGGGGAGGTCCGTATCGAAGCCCCGACGTTCATACCCGTTGTCAATCACTATGTCTACCGCGGCGGCAGGTTTAAAAACGATACCGGCTACCGCGATTTCAAGATATATTACCTTTCGGATTATACCGAGGAGCTTGCCGCCGCGCATTATGCAAAGCAGTATGATGCGGCGAAAGGCAAAACGCTTGTCGGCGGCGCCTTCACGCGTGAAAATCTTATAAAAACGGTTCAGAAGTATATTCCGGCGGAATTTCTTCCCGCGGAGTTCAGACAATAGAACCATAAAAAAGGAGAACAAAATGGAAAAACTCAGGATAGGCATTATCGGTACGGGCGGTATCAGCAATGTCCACATGGGCGGCTATAAAGCTAACCCGGAAAGGTGCGAGGTCGTTGCCGTATGCGATCTGGATGCCGAAAAGGTCAAGGCATATGCGGAAAAATACGGTGTTCCCGCATATTACACCGATTATAACGAAATGCTTGCAAAGGAGCATCTTGATGCCGTTTCGGTCTGCACCTGGAACGCATCGCACAAGGGTGCCGCCATCGCCGCGCTCAAAGCGGGCTGCAAGGTCATCTGCGAAAAGCCGATGGCTATGTCTGCCGAGGAGGGCGAGGAAATGCTTCGTGTTTCCAAGGAAACCGGCAATCTGCTCATGCTCGGCTTTGTGCGCCGCTTCGGCAACGATGCCGACATTATCAAAAAGTTTGTCGACGGCGGTACGATGGGCGATATCTACTATGCAAAGGCGACATACCTGCGCCGCTGCGGCTGCCCCGGCGGATGGTTCGGGGATAAGGAATATTCCGGCGGCGGTCCGCTTATCGACCTCGGCGTACATGTTATTGATCTTGTGCGTTATCTCGCCGGCTGCCCCAAGCCCGTTGCCGCATACGGCGTCACCTACGAAAACCTCGGCGAGCATCGCGCAGCCGGCGGGCAGAGCTGGGTTTCGACAACAAAGGGCTTCGATTTCAAATACAATGTCGAGGATTTTGCAGCGGCAATGGTACGCTTCGATAACGGGCTCACCCTTACCGTGGAGGCGAGCTTCAACCTCAACCTTAAAGACGACCGCGGCGAGATCGAGCTTTTCGGCACGAAATCCGGTGCAAAGATCGATCCGGGCGTGGAATTCTTCACCGATATGAACGGCATGTTTGTCGATATAAAGCCGCATGGCAACAGCGCGCTTTCCTTTGACGGGCTCTTCAACCGCGAAATAACGCACTTTATCGACTGCTGCCTCGGCAAGGCGGAATGTATATCCCCCGCAGAGGACGGTGTCACGCTCATGAAGATACTCGATGCGATCTACGAAAGCGCACGCACCGGGCACGAAGTCGTTATCAAATAAATACCGGTCAGACAAAAAACGAACGCAGAGCGGAAATCGCTCTGCGTTTTATTCATGCGCTTTTTTTCTGCTTTTTGTTATATACGCGTTCGGCAAGCGAAACGGCGGCAAAAACCACTGCCGCGGTGGCGGTTCCCGCCGCGACATCAAGCACGGAATGCTGCTTTATAAAGACGGTGGAAAGCGATATGAGCACGCTCAGGACACCGCATATCGACTTTACCGCGCGCCTGCCGCGCAGGCTTTCGGCGCGCAGGACCGAGAAAAATATCGCAAATGCAACAGAGACGTGCATGGAGGGCATACAGCTTCGCGGGGGCGTGTCTGCCGCGTATATCTGCTTCACCGCCCATATCGCCGGGTTGTTCCTGCCCAATGCTTCGAAATCCGGGCGCATATCTGCCGGTATGCCGTTCGGCACAAATGTACAGAACAGCATCGGAAGTATCATGCAAAGGCACATCAGCGCCGTGGTGCGGATAAAATCGCGTTTGCTGTGTATGAGCGTGTAAAGCAATACCGCGGCTATGTAAAGATACCAAATGCAGTAGGGTATCACGAACCATTCGCAAAAGGGTATGCGGTCGTCGAGCGCACAGCGGATCAGCAGGCCATCCTTTTCGGCATAGGCGATACGGAGTATCTCGTACCATAAGGTATGCACCGGCCAATACAGCAGCAAAAGGCAGTATTTATGTGTTTTGATATAATCGGTAATATGCTTCATTGTATATCCCCCTTTGGGATTTTACCACGGAAGCGCCCGTGTTGCAACAAAAAATGTCGCATCGCGGCGAAAAATGTTTACTTTGCCCGGGTTATATGATAATATACGATAAAGGAAAGTGAGGTGGCGGTATGCCGTTTTTACCCGTTACGCCGGGCGAGCAGGACATGACCCCGGATTTTGTTTTTGTCACGGGCGATGCGTATGTCGATCACCCTTCCTTCGGTACTGCGATCATTTCGCGCGTGCTGGAAGCGGAGGGGTACAGTGTCGCGATAATCCCGCAGCCGGATTATAAAGGCAAGTCGGATTTTATGCGGTTCGGCAAACCGCGGCTCGCCTTTCTTGTCAATTCCGGCAATATAGATTCCATGGTGGCGCATTATACCGTTGCGAAAAAGCGCCGTAATTACGATTATTACTCCCCCGGCGGGCGCATGGGCTGCCGTCCGGACAGGGCTGTCATAGTATACTGCAACCGCATCCGCGAGGCCTACGGCGATGTGCCGATAATACTCGGCGGGCTGGAAGCCTCCACACGCCGGTTCGCACATTACGATTATTGGCAGGATGCCGTCCGGAGGAGCATACTTGTCGATTCCGGCGCGGATATGCTTACCTACGGCATGGGCGAAAATATACTCAGGCGGCTTGCCTTTCTGCTGGATAAGGGCGTTCCGATCCGGAAGATACGCGATGTGCGCGGCACCTGCTTTATGGAATCGCGCGGGTTCGAACCGCACTTCGAATCGGTATTCTGCGGCGAATACGATGATATCAAATCCGATAAACGCGCCTTTGCAGGAGCATATAAAATACAATCGGATAATCAGGACCATATCTACGGTATGGCGGTAACGGAGGGCTACGGCGAAAAGCTGCTTGTCCAGAACCCGCCCATGCCGCCGCTCACCCGCAAGGAGCTGGATGCGGTCTATTCGCTCCCTTATATGCGGACATACCACCCGATGTACGAAAGCGCCGGAGGTGTTCCCGCTATCGAGGAGGTGCGGTTTTCCATAACTCACAACCGCGGCTGCTTCGGCGGGTGCAATTTCTGTTCCATTGCATTTCATCAGGGGCGCACGGTCACATCACGTTCTATTGCATCCTGCGTGGAGGAGGCACACCGCATTGCCTCCATGCCGGATTTCAAGGGCTATATACACGATGTCGGCGGGCCGAGCGCGAACTTCCGCGCCAACAATTGCGAAAAGGCAAAAAAGTTCGGCGTGTGCAAGGGCAAAAACTGCCTCACGCCGAAGGTCTGCCCGAATATGCGTGTCGATCACAGCGAATATATCGAGCTGCTCAAAGCCATCGAGGCGGTGCCGGGTGTAAAGAAGGTCTTTATCCGCTCCGGGCTGCGGTATGATTATATTCTTGCGGATAAAAACAATGCCTTCTTCCGCAAGCTTGTGAGTGACCATATAAGCGGGCACCTGAAGGTTGCGCCGGAGCATTGCTGCAACAATGTTCTTGCGCTTATGGGCAAACCGCCGATCGAGGATTACGACAGATTCAAAGCCGAATTTGCACGGCTCACAAAGGCGGCGGGGAAGGAACAGTATATCGTTCCCTACCTCATGTCATCCCACCCCGGCAGTACGCTCGGCTCTGCCGTGGAGCTGGCTGTTTACCTGAAAAAGAACCGATTGAACCCGGAGCAGGTGCAGGATTTTTATCCGACACCCGGCACGGCATCCACCTGTATGTTCTATACCGGTATCGACCCGGAAACCGGCAGGGAGGTGTATGTCGCCCGCGATTACGAGGAAAAGCGTATGCAGCGTGCGCTTTTGCAGTTCGCCCGCCCGCAGAATGCCGAAATCGTCCGCAAAGCGCTTCGGCTTGCCGGCAGGGAAGAGCTTATCGGCTATTCGCCGGAATGCCTTGTCCGCCCGGCGCAGCCACCCCGCGGCAAGGGTATGCAGCCGGGGAAGGGCTTCCGCGGCAAGGGCAACGGCAACGGAGGCGCACAAAAGCAGCACAAGCCCGAAAGGCGTAAAAGAAAATAAAAAAGACCCCCTTTTACACGGTATTCCACCGCCGCGCAAAAGGGGGATTCTTTATGAGGAGAACATGGTTTCGGATATTAAATAACTTTTGAAAGAAATTCCTGCAAACGTTTGTTTTTCGGGTGATTGAAGATATCGTCCGGAGTTCCGCTTTCCAGTATTTTGCCGTTGTCCATGAAAAGGATACGGTTTGCTACCTCGCGGGCAAACGCCATTTCGTGCGTGACAATGACCATTGTCATGCCCTCGGCGGCGACCTGCTTGATCAGATCCAGCACTTCGCCCACCATTTCCGGGTCCAAAGCGCTTGTCGGTTCGTCAAACAGAATCATCTTCGGGTTCATCGCAAGCGCCCGCACGATGGCGATCCGCTGCTTCTGCCCGCCGGAAAGCGTGCTGGGATAACAGTCCGCCTTGTCCGCAAGCCCGATCCGCGCAAGCAGCCTTTCGGCATTCGCCTTTATATCCGCGCGTATTTTTGCCTTGTCGGCAACAGGCAGCTTGTTTTTGGAAAACAGGTTGTGCCGCAGGGCTTTTTTGCGGTCGGAAAAGGCAACGTAAAGCGGCGCGAGCATGATGTTTTCGAGCACCGTTTTGTTGTTGAAAAGGTTGAAGCTCTGGAATACCATCCCGATATGCCTGCGGCTGATATTTATATCCACCTTCATATCGGCAAGATCCTTGCCTTCGAAATATATCGAACCGCCCGTCGGATCCTCCAGGCAGTTTATACAGCGCAGAAACGTACTTTTCCCGCTCCCGGAGGGGCCTATAACGGCGACTTTTTCGCCCTCCGCGATCTCTGCGGATATCCCGTCGAGAACATTCAGCTTCCCGAAGCTTTTTTTGAGATCAACGATTTTTATCAACCTTGGAAAGCCTCCTTTCGAGAATTCTGATGATATAGGTTATCATCAGTACAAGCACAAGGTATACCGCCGCAAGCATCAGATACGGTATTACATATTCGTAGTTCGCATCCCCGATCTGCTTGAATGCTTTTGTGAGGTCGATGACCGTGATAAAGCTGACGACCGAGGTCTCTTTTATAAGCGAGATGAATTCGTTCCCGAGCGTGGGGAGAATGTTTTTTATCCCCTGCGGGATAACGATCTTCATCATGGAGGCGTTGTATGTCAGCCCCAGCGCGCGTGCCGCCTCCATCTGACCGGGGTCGACCGCCTGCATACCGCTTCGCATTATTTCCGAAACGTATGCGCCGCTGTTCATGCCGAAGATGATTATGGCTACGATCATCGAATCGAGCTTGACACCCATTGCGGGGAGAAGGACATAATAACCCACAAGCAGCTGCACAACGATCGGCGTTCCGCGGAATATCGCAACATAAACGTTGCATATGCCCGAAAGTATTTTCGGCAGCAGCTTGTATTTCGGATAAAGCCGCACCGCGGCGATGATAATGCCTATGATAATGCCGATAAGAAGCCCGAAAACCGCTATGCGCAGAGTCGCGGAAAGACCGCTTAACGCGGTCTTCCAGCCTTCACGCTCTATGAATTTGTAGCAAAATGCGCTCCACTCTTTGCTCATTTTATATCCTTGATCTTGCTGATGACCTGCTCCGCCGTGGTGCAGTCATCAAAGTAGTGGTCATCCTCCTTGCAGACAATGACCTGCGATGCGGAGTAGTAGGAGTTCGAGAAGCTTACGAGCTTTGCACGGGTCTCGTTCACCGTCATGCCGGCGATAGCGCAGTCGATGCCGTTCTTGCCGACAGAGGTGGGGATAGCGTCGAAATCGGTTTCGACAACGACAAGCTCCTTGCCGAGCTTTGCGGCGATAAGGGAGGCGATCTCTATATCAATGCCTGCGACCTTGTTGCCGACGGTGAATTCAAAGGGAGCAAAGGAAGCGTTTGTGGCAAATACAAGCTGATCCTTGCTTTCGTCTACGGTGCCGTAATCAAAGGTATCGCCGTTCCAGTCTGCGGAGTTGCCGCCGAAATCGGTGTACTTTTTGACAATTTCATCGACATTGATCTCGGCAAGCGCGGAATTGATCTGGTCAAGAAGCTCGGGCTGAGCCTTGTCCACGGCTATCGCGTAAAGCTCTTCGCCGCTGAGCGCGATATCGATCATCTTGACACCGCTTGCGGCGGAAACGATGTTCTTTGCAACGTCGCGGTCGATAACGACATAATCAAGGTTTCCGGCTTTGAGATCCGCAACCGCAAGAGGGCCGGTCTCGTAAGCCTTGCCTTCGAGGTTGGGGAAGCCTTCGAAATCCCAATCGGGATCGCCCACAATGTAGTAGAAACCGGTGGTGCCGGCCTGGGCGCCGAATTTGTTTCCGGAAGCCTTCGGGGCGGTGCTGCCGTCCCCGGCGGTGCTTCCGGCGGCGGAGCTTTCGTTTTCGTCTTTGTTGCAGGCGGTCAGCCCGGCGCAGGTTATAACTGCGGTGAGTACAAGCAGTATAGCAAGCAGTTTTTTCATTTCGGTGTTTTCCTTTCGGGTGTAGGTTTTGTTGATGTGGGCATTATAACGCATAAATATGCGCCTGTCAATAGGATATTTGCAAAAATATTCAACAAAAGCGGATGAATATACATTCGGCTGGATGTCAAAATGCACAAAAACGCCCATATCACCGCCGTTTGGCGCTCTGCCCGGGCGGATAATATGCGCGTTTTATGCATGAAAGTGCGTTTTATGCTGTATAATCGTGCGGATTATGCGTTGTGCTTATATAATTCGTCGCGCAATGCAGAGCATTCGGCGGCAAACCGGCTTATTGAATAATTCTCATAAGGAACTATCCCGGTGCTGAATTCATCGTTAAGCGGTTCTTTCAGATCGGCGGGGATTCCGGCGGCGCCGCGGAGCGCGCCCAGAACCGAGCCGATGGTAGCGCCGTTGCAATCGGTATCGAACCCGCACTCTATGGCAAAGCAGATGCTTTCGCGGAAATCGCCGCGGCAGAAGAACATGGCGCTTATACATATCTGCGCGTTGTTGATCGTGTGGACGGGGTGGTATTTCTTCGCCTCTGCGATCACCTGTGCGATGTATTCCGCACGGTCGGTCGCGGCAAGCGCGCTTTCCCGCGCGGCAAGAGCGGCTTCATAAAAGCGGCTCTTCTTCGGTACGACAGCCAGAGCTTTGAAGAAGCACTCATCAAGACTGCTTTCGGTGAAAGCGGCAGCGATCATCGCGGCAAAGAACATTTCGCCGTAAATGCCGTTCTTCACATGGGAAAACCATGCGTCTTTATATGCTGCCTCCGCGGCTTTTCCCGGCATTCCCGCCTGGATATAGCCGAACGCATCCGCGCGTATCTGTGCGCCGATCCATTCGCGGTAGGGATTCAGGTAGGTATTCACCTTCGCTTCGCGCATCAGCTCCATGGCATTGGAGACACGAGACCAGGGGAGCATTCCGTCGATATTGGCAAAGTTCAGGTATGCCTGTGTTTCAGCCGTGCATACCTCGCGGAAGGGGAGCTTGTGAAGCCACATTTCGGCAACGTCGCAGCTGTTGAAATCCGCGCCGTGGCTGCGCTGAACAAGATAGTTCAGCACGGTGTAGCGTATATCATCGTCCGTCGGCATACGGCATATTTTTTCGTCCGTTGCGCCGCCTTCGTTGCGCTCCGTGCCGGAAACCGTCGGCACAAAGCCGCGGATCGGGTATTTGCCGGCATTTTTATACCATTCGGTTATTTTTTCCGCCGACCAGCCCTCCACCGGCTGCCCGATGGCGCAGCCGATACAGCGCCCGAGCCATGCGCCGTGGAAGCGGTCCGCATCGATCGCGGAGTATGCCTCCTCCTGCGGGAAATCGCATTCGGCTTTGATCCCGTCAAGCTCCGTCGGTTCGCTGTAAGCAAAGCCTTCCCGCATGGGCGCTTGCTGCATTTCCCCGTAAAAAGCCATCAAAGCGGTTCTGTCCGTGCCGCAGGCATCAATGCGGGCGTTTGCCGCGTCGCGGTCGATATCGCGCCCCTCCTCGTAAAGCTGTGTTGCTTCGAGCCTCAAAAGAGAAATAAGCGGTTCGTAGCCTGCCATGAAAACATCCTCCAAAAATCGATTCTTTCGTTTATTTTATTATATTTCCGCCGGTGCGGTCAATGCGTTCGGTATTACGGCGCGATTGCTGTCATTTCGTTTCGGCGATATAAAAATACGGGCTGGACGGCGAATTGATTATTCTGAATTTCGCGCAGCAGTATTTGTGCCTGTCGAGCTGTGCGAGCCGCCTGCCGATCAGCTCGCCTTCAAGCTCGCCCTCCGGGTGCCCGGGGTAGACGGCGATAAGCAGTATCCCGTCCGGGGCAAGCAGCCCGAGCGCCGTGTCTATCGCCGCAAGAGTGGTTTCGTGCCTTGTGGTAATGCTTTTATCGCCGCCGGGCAGCCAGCCGAGGTTGAACATTCCCGCCTTTATCGGGCGGTCGATATATTTTGCGGCGTTGTGGTGCGAATCGCAGATCAGCGTGTAATTTTCGGGAGCGTTGTTTTCCTCAAGCCGCTTTTTTGTGCTTTCGAGCGCCCCTTGCTGAATGTCGAAGGCAAAGACCTGCCCGCCCTCGCCCACCGTTTGGGAAAAGAAAAGCGTGTCGTGCCCGTTGCCCATTGTGAAATCGGCAACGGTGTCGCCCGCGCCGATGTGTTTGAGTATAAAGCTCTTTTCGGTTTCCAGAATGTCAAGCATAAAAGTACCCAAACAGGGCTGCCGCATTATTTATGCGACAGCCCCGCTGCCCTTTTCGGTTATTTGTTCGGGTGAATGTATACGCGGTTGCCGGTCTTGCCGCTTTCGTAAATGCCGCAGATCATTTCCATTGTCTCGTATGCGCTTTCCACGGGGATAAACATCTTTTCGCCGGTGGCAAGGCATTCATAGAAGTTGTTGATCTGGTGGCAGTGGTTCACGCCCCAGTAGGATTTCACGTTGCCGTAACCGAAATCTTCGTTCGGACGGTCGGCTTTCAGAACTCTGCCGTCGTTCAGGCGGATCTCCGCACGGTCGGCTTCGAGCTTGGCTACGCCGTTTTCGCAATAAAGCTCGATATAAACATCGGCATCGTAGCCGTAGTAGTTGATAGCGTGGAAGTTGGCAAGAAGCCCGTTGTCGAAGCGGATAACGCCTTCCGCGGTATCCTCGACATCGATCTTGGCGTGGCCGCGGTTTGCGATCGTCGCATAGACGGATTCCACGGGGCGGTTGACAAGGTAACGCATCATGTCGAGCGTGTGGATGGCCTGGTCGATTATAACGCCGCCGCCTTCTTTATCCCATGTGCCCTTCCAATCGCTGCTGCCGTAGTAGGAATCGCTGCGATCCCAGGTGACATAGCACTTCGCGGAAAGGATCCTGCCGAGCGTGCCGTCGTCAAGAAGCTGCTTTGTGAGCACGGTGCCGGCATTGTAGCGGTTCTGGAAAATGCAGGCAAGCGTAACACCGCATTCGTTTGCGGTGTCGATCATCGCCTTGCTGTCCTCCAGCTTGATGGACATGGGCTTTTCGGTCATAACGTGCTTGCCGCGCTTCATGCATTCGATAGCGACAATGGGGTGGAGATAGTGGGGCAGACAGATATGGACAACGTCGATATCCTCTTTATCGAGCATTTCGTTGTAGTCGTAATAAGCCTTGCAGCCGAATTCCTTTGCCTTTGCGTCCGCGCGGTCCTTTTTGTTGTCGCACACGGCGACAAGCTCCGCATTGGGGCAGCGGGTTATGCTCACTGCGTGCATCGGGAAAATATTGCCGCAGCCGATAACCGCGGATCTGAACTTTTTCATAATGTTACCTCTTGAAATTCTTCAATTATAGTGCCAATCGGATTATAGCACAAAAATATCATATTGCAAGTGTTTATCGAAAAAAGCGGGAAGGTTTTCGGGCAAAAAATCTTTTTTGCCCGCTCATCCGCGGCGGAATATGCGGTTGATCGCGGAAAAGTAATCCTTATCTATGTTATCCACCGTTTCGCGCGTGGTGCGGAACAGCCATTTGCCGCTGTCATCCCCCGGTGTGTTCATGCGCGCATCGCTCCCGAAGCCGCACATATCCTGAAACGGGATCACCGCCGTTTCCGCCGAGGAGCGCCAGACCGTTTCGATAATGCTCCGGCACGCGGGGGCGTTGTATCCGCCTCTGCCCCATTCGCCGCCGGCAAACGAGCAGTATTCAAGTGCGAAATCGCGTTCCTCCGGTGTTGCCTCCCACAGCCAGCCGAGGAGCGTGT
>ERZ1034952.16-NODE-16-length-137763-cov-42.092144_pt1 | contig 137763 bp, 108 predicted proteins | sample MGYA00520625_ERZ1034952 | MGnify/ENA primary metagenome ERZ1034952 (study PRJEB33766, sample SAMN09781773) | gut metagenome | biome: gut microbiome | host: Homo sapiens | place: Madagascar | study: EMG produced TPA metagenomics assembly of the PRJNA485056 data...
AAAGTATATTATATTAAATGGCAAAGTATATTATATTAAATTGGCAAGTAATATAATATCATTGTTTGAGGAGTTAAGCCATATGCCCTTTACTGGTTTTACCGGACACTTTTTTGATTTATAAACTACTGCCCTTTTCTGCCATTAATGAGCCTTAAGACATTTGGCTTAACTCCTCTAAACACCTTAACTTCCACAAGAGCGGAAGAATTACTTGGTCTCCGACTTCAGAATCTTGTTTATTTCCTCGTCGGTCTTTGTCAGTTTGTCCCTACATTGCCCTATCAGCTTCTGCGCAGTTTTTAGTTGTTCACATAGCGAGTCTATGTCAAGCTCACCGTTTTCCATTTTTGCAGCAATGTCCTCAAGTTGACGCATTGCTGTCTCGTATTTCATTTCGCGTGCCATATTATTATAAGTTCCGCCCATCTTCTATACCCTAATATGGTAAGAAGTGACGCGGTATGCTGTTTTTTAAAAGTTTTGTACCTACTCTACCTTAGCCTTAAATCTTCCCTTCTCCACTCTTGTTTCCACAACAGCGCCTTTAGGCAGCTGCGAGGCATCGTGCACAGCGCGTCCATCATAAGTGGTTATACTGTATCCACGTCGCAGTAGGCGCTCTGGATTTTCGGCCTCTATACGTTGCTCAAGCATTTTCAGACGATAGTGTTCGTCTACAAGCCTATGTCGCACATTATCGGCAAGGCGGGTCTCTATACGCTCCACCCGCTGGCGTGCCGTATCTATGCGACGTGCAACAGCGTTGAGCATCTGGCGCGACAACCTCTCTATACGGGCTTGCTCCCTGACGCTTACAAGCGAGAATAGGACCGGAATGCGCTCGGACACGGCCTTAAGGCGCACTTGCTCGGTGTGCATACGCTGCTGGGTGTAATTAACAATGCGTTGGCGCAACGACTCTATCAGCTGGTCGGTACGCGACAGATTGTCTATAAGCAACTGTGCTGCCGCCGTAGGTGTCTTTACACGTGTATGGGCAACCATATCGAGTATACTCTCGTCGCGGTCGTGACCAATACCGGTGATTATCGGTAAAGGGAAGTTGGCTACATTCTCTGCCAATGCCAATGTGTCAAAACCCGAAAGGTCGCTCGTTGCACCTCCACCACGTATTATCACTACCACGTCAAAATGGTCTTGCTGTTCGTATATGCGGTTGAGTGCTGCTATTACACTATGCTCCACAGCCTCGCCTTGCATAGTGGCACTAAAGAGTTGGACAGCAAACTTATAGCCTTGAGCATTGTCGGCAAGCTGACGACAGAAGTCGCCATAGCCAGCTGCCCCTTCGCTCGACACTACGGCTATGTGTTGGGCAAATGCAAGTATAATGAGCTCGCGTTGCAAGTCGAACACGCCCTCTGCCTTAAGTTGCTTGATTATCTCTTGGCGGCGTCGCATAAGGTCGCCCATGGTATATTCCGGATTAATGTCGGACACTATCCACGAGAATCCATATGCCGCATGAAACTGTGCCTTTACACGCAGCATTACCTTCATGCCTGCATGCAGACGTTGCCCAGTTATGCGCTCAAACATAGGCCGCAGCATTGCCCATCGAGATGCCCAGCACTTGGCAGAGGCCTTGGCTATGGGCGTATTCGAAGCTTCGTCTTTCTGCACAAGCTCCATATAGCAATGGCCACGCACCTCGCGTGCCTCGCTTAGCTCAGCCTCAACCCAATACTCATCAGGCAAGTCTATAGACAGGACTGACGCTACAAGGTTGTTGAGCTCATAAAGGGAGAGAGCTGGAATAGCATCGGCTACTCCACCATCAGGGATGTGAGCAATATGTAATGATTGTCTGAAACTACTCATAGCCTATATATAATAAGGTGTATCTGAAACATGGAGTTATTCGAGTTCTACATTACTATTAATCTGCTGTGTCGAACAACGCACAGTTAATCATTAATGAAACCCTGACGCTTAAGCACCTCCATCAGTCCTTCCGACATAGCCTCATTGTCCTTCTTGGTGTATCGGCAGTCGGTAAACACTTGCGCCAATGTCTGCTTGTTGTTTATACGCACAAACTCCTTATTCTCGGGTAGCGACTCTTTCTCTGCATAGAAGCGGTCGATGCTTTCGGGTGTGTAATCCTTATAAGTTTCGTTGTGCATTATTGCGGCAAGCGGCAGACGATCGGTAAGAGGTGGTTGCTCGTCTGGCCAACCAAGTGTTATGGTTGCTACAGGCACTACAAGACGAGGCAATTGTAATGTGTCTATTATCATCTGGGGCATATAAACTGTTGTTCCAAGGAAGCAACAGCCCAATCCCTCTTCTTCGGCAAGGTTGCAGAAGGTCTGACAGTAGAGCAAGGCATCTGTGGCAGCGTTCTGATACGACAATAAGTTGTCGTAACCAGCATTTGCCTGACGGTTGTCTGCCCAAGCTGTCATGCGGCGAGTATCGGCACAAAAGGTAAGAACCACGGGAGCCTGTGTAACCATAGGCTGATTGAAATGAGCTGGAGCCAAACGTTGTTTCATCTCGTCAGAGCGGGTAACCACAACACTATATAATTGTAGATTGCCCATGGTCTGGGTACGCATGGCTTCGGAAAGTAGACGGTTAAGCAACTCCTCGCTAACCTCGCGCTGAGCGTAGCGGCGTATAGAGCGGCGTGTATTTATTGTCTTCATATTGATTTGCTTTACATTATTATATTATATACATTATTATATTCTATTATATACTTGTTCAATTATTCTTTGGTCTTCTTGTCGGCCACATACATACCCGTAAGAATGCATGCCGCACCCATTAGAAAATATGGAGTAATCTTCTCGCCAAGCACCCAAGAGGCAAAAATCATTGTCGTAATCGGATTGAAGTATACCCAGGTTGTTGCTTTTACGGCTCCAAGTTTGGATATGCACCAGTTCCATGTCAGGAAACAAACCATCGATGCAAGACATCCCAAGAACAAAAGATTGCCAAGTACCACTGGCTGGGTAAGCGTTGTCAACGACGGAAAACCTGGCTTGATGAGATAATAAGGAAGTATGGTAAGCACTCCATAGAAAAACACTTTGCGTGTGATGAAAGCTGCGCCGTAATGGCTGGATGCCGACTTCATAAGCAACGAATAAAATGCCCAGCATATACATGCCGTAAAAGCAAGTGCATCGCCCGCAGGTGCCAGATGAAGTACAAAGCGTCCGTTGAGCACAACTATAGCCATACCTACAAAGGCAAGAAGCGAACCAAGCATCTGTATCGTGTTGATGCGTGCCGTGTCTTTATAGACAAGGCGCACAAGCAGAGTGGCAAACAATGGACATGAGCACACTATGAGCGAGGTATTGGTGGCAGTGGTGAAATTCATAGCCTCGTTCTCACTCAAGAAATACAACGAACCTCCCGTTATGCCAAGCAGCATCATCTTGGCCTCGTCCTTCCACGAATCAGAAAACAGCCGCTTGTGATTGAAACAAAGCATCAATATATAGGCTATGGAGAAACGAAGCGTAAATATCTGGGCGGGAGATATCCCATTAAGCATCAATACCTTTGTAGAGACAAAGGTGGTGCCCCATATCGCAACAGTGACAAAAGCCACAAGATGATATAGATAGTTGCTTTCTTTTGACATGCTTCTTATATATGTTTAGATTGCAAAATTAACGTTTTTTTCTGAAACTAAGCAAGCCATAGATTTATTATTCAGAATTAACGACACACAACGTAATATTTCAGCGATTACAGCGTTATAGAACAAGCAAGGTAAAGAAAACATAAAAAAATGAAAGCAATGAAACTCTGGAGACACATCCTCTTGACGACCACTACCATACTCTCCCTCATCTTTTGCAGCAGCGAATCGGTATCGGCACAAACTGCAAATGATTATTGGTTGGCTGCAGACAAGGCACTGGCGGCTGGTGATACTGACAGTACCTTCTATTATCTCGATATGTTCAGAAAGAGGTTCGGCAGACAATATGCATACGCTTACACAACTTTCTTAACAGAAGAAGACTACAGACCACTTCACAACGATGCACGATGGACGGCATTTATGGATTCTATGCGTATCTATAAGCATGAAGATGAGGATAAGAGAGAAATCGCTTATCCTAAGAAAGCGGTTGTGAAGGACACCAACGCCCCAACCGTAAAGCGATACGACATTATGCTTTACATTGACGTGGAGAAAAAGAAGCTCGCCGTAACTACGACGGCACTAATTGACTTCAAAGGCAGAGAGAGCATTGATTTCACGCTCTGGAAAAACTCGACCATCAATCACATCCGCTGCAAGAAAAAGGAACTGGCATACTCATTCGACACTAAAAACGAATCAACTAACACATACATCCGTCAGGGAGCACCACTCCATCTTACCGCTCCAAAGAACAAGGGCATTTGCAGCATTGCCTTCGACTATACCTGCAACCTCGATAGCATCGACACTTGGATGAGTTCGATGGAAAAGGACTGGGTGCAACTGGGTTATTACATAGCATGGTTTCCCGTCAACAACGACAGCCGCGACTTCACGGCAAACGTTTCTATATCAATCAACAAAGACTATACGGTCAGCGGATCGGGCATTGTAGAGCGCAAGGGCGACAAGTGGAAAATGTCGCAGACGTGGGGAAGTTTCGACCTCCAGATTGTAGCTTCGCCATCACTAAAATCGAAGAAGATGACTAATAATGGGCGCACATTCGAAGTAGTATATACCGACTTCGCCGATGCAGATGCCGACTCGGCGTTAGTGGCATGCAGTAAGGCACTGCAATTCTATACTCGTCTGTTCAAAACTAATCCTAACAACGACTATATGAAGTTTCTTGTTGTGCCACGTCGTGGTGGCGGCATCAGCCGAAAGAACTTCATAGCCTATGCAACGAGACGCTTTAACGAGCACTTCAAGACCGCCATTGGTCACGAAATGGGTCATTTCTGGTGGAACAAGGCACCGACATTTAGTTGGGAAGACTGGCTTAACGAAGGCTTTGCCGAGTTTAGCATGCTGTGGTATATCAAGTGCCATTTCGACAAGCACGTCTTCAACTGTTATCTGGAAGCCTGTCGCGAGGATTCACGCCATGCCTGTCCCATCTACGAGGTCGACCGCGACGCACCCGAAGCTTACGATGCCCTGTACAACAAAGGTGCCTTGCTTCTGTATGACTTGGAACAAAAAGTAGGCGAACAGCATTTCTTCGAATTTATGCAGGGAGTTGCCGAACGTGAAATAAACTCTACCGCACTACTTTTAGATTATGCAGAAGAGAAGTTAGGGAAAGAGATTAGGGAATGGATTGAGGATAGGATTAAATCGTAGGAATAAAGTGAAACAGCCTAATCTTTTAGGTTCATCCGATATTTGGAGTGGCACAATCTGGAGTTTAAGCTCCCACAGAACTCACCGAAAACACAGAAGCCTACGGGCTTAAGCTTTTGGAATTCACAGAGCGTATAGACGCTGCGCGTCATACGACAGAATCCACAGAATTGACAGCTTGTGTAGCGTCGCCGAAGGCGGCGTGTAACACGTAACTATGTACAACGACAAGACTCTCTTATCAACAAAACAACATGATGTCACGCCTAAAAACAACAACGGCGCAACTCTCAACGAGCTGCGCCGTATTGCTATGTTTAACTTAAAAAACTTTCTGTATTAAATGAAAATCCTCACGGACTCTCATTAGTACCTGTTAAACAATCGTTCAATTTACCTTAAACCTAATAACTAAAAACCTAAATCTATTACTACTAACCTAAACAATCTATTAACCTTTTGACGATGCAAAGGTACAAAGAATTTCTGTGTGCGCAAACATTTCGGCATTTATTTAGCTTCTTTTAGCGGTTTTATTGATATAAAGCAAGGTTATGTGTGCGTACACAACAGATATTAACAGATAGTCACAATCGTTTAACACTAAAGCGTTGCACACTATTGTATTATGTAACAAAGATTACATGAAGAAGAGGCATGAAAATGCAGTTTACAGGTGCATCACTCAAAAAATATGGTCAATAGTATTTATCGCCACCCATTTCTTGTATATCCCAATTTAATTAAATAAATTTGTACAGACATCAATTTAACAACCTCATCAAACAAATACAATATGCGCAGACATCTAAACCTTATTATATTAGCGACTCTTATAGTATCGCTGGCAGCATGCAACAGCAAGCCTACGGTTACACAGGAACAATCCAAAGCAGAAAGTTTGCTGAATGCGGCAAGTGAACTTACGGCTATGTCGCGACCCGACTCTGCCTTGACCTTGCTCGACTCTGTGCTTAACCTCAACGGCATTGACGATACTGTACACGCAATGGCTGTAGGCGAGAAGGCTAACAACATGCTTATTCTTGGACGTATGGCAGATGCCTTGCCTCTTTGTAGACAGGCTATTAGCGAGGGAGAACGTATTGGAAACGACGAAGTACTGATTAACCAATACTCTACATGTGGCATAGTATACCGACGATTGGGACTTGCCGATTCGGCTATGTGGGCTTACCAACACGGCATTGATGTGTCGAAACGCGTGGGACTGAAGGATTATGTGGCAAACCTATATAACAATATTGCTGTGATGTTCGTAGAGACCGACCGCCTAAAAGAAGGTATCAGCTATGCCGAAGAGGCTACACGATGGGCTACAGAGGCAAAGGATACGGTAGAGCTGTTCTCTGCATTGGCAACAAAAGCATCGGCTCTTCTTAAACAAAAAGATTATAAGGGAGCTCGACATACTATTGTGCCCCACTTTGATGAGATATTGGGCACAGGCTCTACCCCACTGGCATTGAAGACAGCATCGCCTATGTTGCAATCGTGTATAAAATTGGGACTGATAGACGAGGCTGATAGTTATCTACGTAAGCTGCAACCTGTTATGCAAAAGGTTGAACCTGCAAGCAACGGTTCGTTGGGTATACTCGAGATTGAGGCAGCCCTTATGCACGCACAACATAATTACAAGGGCGAACTGGCTTTATGGAATCGCATTGAAACGCTGTGCAAAACTAATCAGGGGGTTCCGCAACAGCGCATAATGTGGTCGAAGGCAGAGTGTATGCGACTCACTGGCAACACCAACGAAGCCCTGAGATACATGAGAGAGGCTTACAACATTGCCGACTCAACCAAGAATAGCGATGTGAACAGACAATTGTCTGAGTTTAGCGTGCGCTACAACACCCAGCAAAAGGAACTGCAGATTGTGAAACTTAACCAAGAGAAAGCCACCGAGCGTGCAAGACTTATGACCGTTGTGCTTGTTCTTGCTGTAACATCTATGCTTCTTGCCTTCGGCATTGTACTGATATTGTACAAGCGACGCATAGCAAACCAACGCTACGAACTTAATCTGCGACGCAAATACATAGAGGGATTGGAGAGCGAGAGAGCACGACTGGCACGTGAACTGCACGATGGTGTATGCAACGACTTGCTGGGATTGCAGATACTTATGACTACAAGTGACAAGGAACAAACAATACCTATATTGAAGGATATTATGATTGGAGTTAGGCAAATATCTCACGACCTTATGCCTCCACGCTTTGCTCATGCCGACATTGCCAAGGTGGCAGCCGACTATGTGACACATTATCCTCTTGCCAATTGCAAAATCAACTTCCAAGTAACCGATACAGACCGCTGGCAACATATCGACCAGGCTAAAGCTTTCGAAATCTATCGCATAGTGCAAGAACTTATGGGCAACATTGCCAAGCACGCCAATGCGCATATTATTAATGTGTATATGACATACGAGAAATGGGGACAGATTGTGCTTGAGATAGAAAACGATGGCGCCCAACCTCAACTAAAGGATTCAACCAACGGTATTGGGCTATACACTACTACAGATCGTGTGCTCGGAATGAATGGAGAGATTAAACGCTCGGAGACTAACGGTATGTACAAGGTAGAAATAAAACTTAACTCGTAAACAAATGAACAAGATTATAGAACACGCGGCAAACATACTTGTTGTAGACGACCATCCCATTGTGCGAAAAGGCATTGCCGCCCTACTCTGCCATACTGCATCTTATATCACCGAGGCTTCGTGCGCTGCCGAAGCCGCAGACATATCAAGAACACACAATATCGACATTGCTGTGATTGATATTGACTTGCCCGACGCCAATGGCTTAGAGCTAATAACACGCCTGCGTTCCACCAAGCCATGTATGCGCTTCGTGGTGTACACAATGCACGAGGAACCATGGATTATAGGCGAACTACAGGATGCCAATGTGCAGGCTATTGTGCTTAAAGGCGACGATCCGTATGAACTGCAAATGGCGGTGGAGTCGGTAAAGATTGGCATTGAATACTATTCTTCAAGATTTAAGAAGTGCGCCGCAAATGCATCAGGATACCTTACTGAACGCGAGATGGAAGTATTGCAGATGATGTGCGACGGCTTGTCGAGCAAGCAGATTGCAGAAGGGATGTGTGTAAGCGAGAACACTATAGAATATCATCGCAAACAAATACTAAGACGCATCGGTGCAAAGAATAATGTGCAGGCCGTAAGCATTGCATTGAAAGAAGGATTGCTACCTATGAGAAAACATTAAAAAACATTGTCTTTTTTGCCGTAATACACTACGGATATCCATAGGCACAACCTACGGAAAATAATAGTTTTTAATGACTTTACATCTGATTACAACACAAATATTCGTGTACTTGCTTTTTTGTTTCTAATTTTGTATAGTCTTAGAAGAAAAAAGAACCAATATTTATGACAGATATAAAGGCCATTATAACAAAACGCGAAATGGAGATTCTTAACCTCCTATCACGCGGTATGAGCAGCAACGAGATTGCTGCCAAGCTCTTTATATCGCATCATACCGTGGACTTTCATCGCCGTCAACTTATGCAGAAGACTGGCTCTAAAAACATTGCCGACCTCATTGGCAATGCTTTTAGATTGGGCATTTTGTCTAAATAGCGACTAACCCAAAACTATTATATATATGAAACACATTTCCCCTATTTTGGCAAGCATTGCCTTGCTTGCAAGTTTGGGCGCAGTGGCTCAAACTACTCCACGTATGTCTATGCCCGTACCTGGCATTAATGTACAACAGTTATATATGGCGCATCAGAAAAAGGCCAATGATATGACTAAGAAAAGCGACCGTATATACATTCCTACAACTCCTGGCGTAAGAGTGATGTCGCAGGCTGAGACTGCACGTGCCGAAGCAAAGACTAAGGAGACTGTAAAGAAGACTCTGATAACAAAGATGGAGATGACCTCCGACAATGGCAGAAGGGAATACTGCAATGTGACATACAACGAATACGGACACTTCAAGACCCTCGACTACGGCACATACAAGATGCAGTACGACTACGAATATGGCTATGGCAACCATTGGACAAAGAAGACCGTGACAAGGGTGGATGGCAACTATTCTACAGTGGAGAGCAAGGAAGAACGTACGCTCGACAATCAAGGACGAGTTACATCAATTAAGCGCTACGAACAAGCAGACGAGAAGTTGGCTCTTGCAAGCGAGGAAGCATACGAGTATACACACAATGCTGGCGGTATGCTTGTAAAGAAGATGGAGTATAACACATATGATGGCTCTGTTAATTCGGGCTTGATTCGCCAATGGTTTGCTCCTAAAAAGAGCTATGTAGAGGCTGAGTGGCACAATTACAGCGAGAAATTAGAGCTTAGCATTGGTGCCGACTATTATGAGGTTAAGTGTTACGAAGTAACTTATCCCGACTACGATAAATATGTACTTACAAGAACTGAACGCCACTACTACACTGCAGACGGCAAAGAGTGCGGCAACGAACTGACTAGGTATAATAACGGAAAGATTGAAAGTAAAGAGGGGTCGAAGACTGAATATCAGTACAACACTCCCGAAAAAGGCTACACCACAACTATTACTAACCGTATCGATGAGAACGGAATGTGGACTAAAGCCGAGAAGAGGGTAGCTACCGACAACTATGACGACCCTCTTATTCCTTTCAGCGGATCGCGTTCGGAAAAAGAATATTTGTACAACAGCTACGATGACTCATGGGCACTACTACGTTCGTGCACTAAAGAGTGGACCGAGCAAGGATATCTCAAACAAGTGGAGGTAGACAATGAATATGAAGACGAATCGGGTACATATTATTATATGTATAACGACAAGGGCGAGAAGATTGGCTATGTATATCCATTCGGCAATGGCGACTATGTGGTAGAAGTAGAAGAATACACTGAAGAAAGCAAAGACATATACACTTACTTCTACACCTTCTACGACAAGAAGGGCAACATCACACGACAGATTAAGTACGTGGGGAATGATGACAGCAAAGACGAGTATACCAATACAGAACCAGCCTACACCTTCTACGAGCTGAAGAACGGTACATGGCAGAAGCTATCCGACAAGATATCTATCGGTGATGGCGACAACCATCTGGAAGCCACACTCAACGAAAAGGGTTGGGTTACGGAGTCGATAGAATACGAAAACGGAACTATCAATAATCGTTCTGTATACGAATATTCACCATCAGGATATACCGAGACCTCATACCGTATTCTTGGCGGCCAACTGAACAAGAGTAGCCTTACCTCTGTGTCGAAGGACGCTAAGGGTACATACACCTATGTGCATTATATATACGATGCAATGGGCAATATTACTTGGGCACGAAAGTATGTCACTTATGCCAATGGTATACAAGATAAATATAACTGGGATGACGACAGACGCGACTTTGGCAATGCTTATACGTCTGCCACCGATTTTGTCAGCACAGACAACAATGGTGTAAAAACTACCATATACCGCAAATTAGACCCTGACACCAATACCGTAGTTGAGACTGGAAAACGGGAGGAATACAGTAAAGACAATCTCCACTGGTACGCAAGTTACAGAAAAGAAGACGGCAAATGGGTGGGCGAATACAAAGAAGAAAGCATAACATCCGACAAAATATCTTTCAAGGTGAACCCTTTACAGCAGCCGCTTAAGGTAAACGATGAGTACTTCAGCTACACAGATATGGATAATGTATACCCGCTCGAGACTGAGGTTAATCTCCAAATTGTCTATTATTGGAATAACGGTGAATGGAAGATTAGAACAAAGTCGGGTTATGAATACTCAGTAGACGGCGACAAGTATACAGAGAAACAAATCGATATACGTAGCGAAGAAAACGGTTACTATTCGGAGAGAACGATAGTAAGTGAGACTACACGAGACGCCAACTACAACATTGTGGAAAGTAATACCACCCAAACCGAAATAACAAAGGAGCCTCAATATGATGAAGCTACTGAAGGTATGGTGGTTAAGACATCCAAGCACAATGTGCACGAAGCTCCCAAATACTACACATACGATAGCGAGCAGCGTCTAACGAAAGAGGTGTTTGAGAACTATAACACCGACTACTTGGCAAATAATCCTCAACGCCATTTTACTGGACGCGAGACAACGGTATACTATTATGCCGAGATGGACGTAATTAATGCTATCGACAATGTAAATGCCAACAATGCACAACCTACGTTTGCTGTCAGCGGACGCAACCTCTGTCTTGTTAATGCATCGTCTACAGCAATGAGTCTGTACACTATTGACGGACAAATTGTGGCTACATCAAACGATGGACAACTTACTGCACCTAACAATGGCATGTACATTGTTAAGGCTGGAAACTTAAAGGCCAAGGTTGTTGTGAAATAATAACTGTTCATCCGATATTTATAATGTCCCCCTTGCTCAGCTTTGCCGAGTGAGGAGGACATTCTTATTTTCTAGTAAAACCTACCACCCCCTACCCTATTATCTACGGTTCTCTTACCTTAAATAATATGTATATACTGAAAAAATGTCATAACCTTATGCCAATTTGTGCATCCATGCAGAACATTTGTCTGACGTATAATCTATACTTTAAGTTTTTGGCACGCTTTTAGCTATATCGTTTTCGAAAGACGTTCGGTTATAATATCGTTCGTAAACAATATATAGAATAATAAAAACTTAAAAACATAAGAATTATGAACATTAAACCATTAGCAGACAGAGTGCTTGTACTTCCTGCACAGGCAGAAGAGAAAGTTGGCGGAATCATCATTCCTGATACAGCAAAAGAGAAACCACAGCATGGTACTATCGTTGCCGCTGGCAATGGCACTAAGGATGAAGAAATGATTCTTAAAGAGGGCGACGAGGTTCTTTACGGCAAATATTCAGGCACAGAGCTTGAGATTGAGGGTACAAAATACCTCATCATGCGTCAAAGTGACGTTCTAGCTGTTGTTCAGAAATAACAATTCAAAACTCAAAATTCAAAACTCATAAAATTATGGCTAAAGAAATTAAATACAATATAGATGCACGCGACCTGTTGAAGAACGGTGTCGACAAATTGGCTAACGCTGTTAAGGTGACACTTGGTCCTAAGGGTCGCAACGTTGTTATCGAGAAGAAGTTTGGTGCTCCTCAGATTACTAAGGACGGTGTAACCGTTGCTAAGGAAGTGGAGCTCGAGGACAAGTTCGAGAATACAGGTGCTCAGCTTGTTAAGAGCGTGGCAAGCAAGACTGGTGATGACGCTGGTGATGGTACAACTACCGCTACCATCCTTACCCAGGCTATCGTTACAGAAGGCTTAAAGAACGTTACTGCTGGTGCCAATCCTATGGACCTTAAGCGTGGTATCGACAAGGCTGTTGCAGCTGTTGTCGATCACATCAAGAAGACTGCTGAGGTTGTAGGCGACAACTACGACAAAATTGAGCAGGTAGCTACTGTTTCTGCCAACAACGATCCTGAGATTGGTAAGCTCTTGGCCGACGCTATGCGCAAGGTATCTAAGGATGGTGTTATCACTATCGAGGAGAGCAAGAGCCGTGACACAAGCATCGGTGTTACAGAAGGTATGCAGTTCGACCGTGGCTACTTGAGTGGCTACTTCGTAACTGACGCTGACAAGATGGAGTGCGTTATGGACAACCCATACATCCTTATCTACGACAAGAAGATAAGCAACCTCAAGGACCTTCTACCTATCCTACAGCCCGCTGCTGAGAGCGGACGTCCAATGTTGATTATTGCTGAGGATGTAGACTCTGAGGCTCTTACCACATTGGTAGTAAACCGTCTGCGTGGTGGCTTGAAGATTTGTGCTGTTAAGGCTCCTGGCTTTGGCGATCGTCGTAAGGCAATGCTTGAGGATATCGCTACACTTACTGGTGGTGTTGTTATCAGCGAGGAGAAGGGTTTGTCTTTGGACAAGGCTACACTCGATCTTTGCGGTACTTGCGAGAAGGCTACTGTATCTAAGGATAATACTACTATCGTTGGTGGTGCCGGTCAGAAGGAACTTATTGCCGATCGTGTTGCTCAAATCAAGAATGAGATTGCAAATGCAAAAGGCGATTACGACAAGGAGAAGCTTCAGGAACGTCTTGCCAAACTCGCAGGTGGCGTAGCAGTTCTCTACGTTGGTGCTAACAGCGAGGTTGAGATGAAAGAGAAGAAGGACCGTGTTGACGACGCTCTCTGTGCTACTCGTGCAGCTATGGAGGAAGGTGTTGTTGTTGGTGGTGGTACTACTTACATCCGTGCCCAGAAGACTCTTGAGAACCTCAAAGGCGATAATGCAGACGAGCAGACTGGTATCAACATCGTACGTCGTGCCATAGAGGAACCACTTCGTCAGATTGTTAAGAACGCTGGTGGCGAAGGTGCTGTAGTTGTTCAGAAGGTTCGCGAAGGCGAAGGTGATTTCGGCTACAACGCTCGCAAGGATGTTTATGAAGATTTGCGTGCAGCTGGCGTTATCGATCCAGCTAAGGTAGAGCGTGTTGCTCTTGAGAATGCTGCTTCTATAGCAGGTATGTTCCTCACTACTGAATGCCTTATCTGTGACAAGCCTGAGGATAAAGCTCCGGCTATGCCTATGGGACAAGGTGGCATGGGTGGCATGATGTAAACCCATACCAATAGGCTTTTAAAAGCCCATAGATGATATATTAACATAAAACCTAAAGGCGGTTTGCAAGTGTTAGAAGCACTTACAAACCGCCTTTTTTATTGTCTTGACATTCTTGCAAGACAACATATCGCTTTTTAATTAGCTGCATTGTCGCGTTATCTTTATAGCAGCATCAATCCAGCAAACGCTGCCCAGCATATCATACGTATTGGACTGATGCGCATAAATGCTATGCCTATGAAGCTGGCAATGAGTATAAACATATTTACACAAAAGTACCATGGATTGACGTCTAAAGACGAGAAGTTTTCTTTGTTGAATAATCCAAAGGATACTGCTGCAAGCATTAATCCTACTACTGCAGGACGCAGCCCACTCATAATGCTTAGCATGACGGGCGACTTTACATAACGCATTAGTAAACGGCAAAAGACTGTGGCGATTATAAACGAAGGCAACAATAGTGCTATTAATGCTGTAATGCTGCCAAGCACAGCCATACCGGCACCCATACCGGCATTGTGCACCACAGTATAGCCACAATAGGTAGCGGCATTTATGCATGTAGAACCAGGTGTTAACTGTCCTAACGACATTAGATTGAGAAACTCTGCCGACGACATCAGTGTCTGACGGTATACTATCTCGTCTTGCATAAGAGCAAACATACTGTATGCTCCGCCGAAACTAAAGAGTCCTATCTTGAAGAACGTATAAAAGAGTTGTAGAAAAAGCATATTTTGAATTAAGAATTACGAGTTAGAAATTAGGAGTTGTTGCGGAGCCTGCTCCGCAATTGAGAGTTAAGAATTAGGAATTACGAGTTACGAGTTAGGAGTTACGAATTATGAGTTACGAGTTATGAGTTGTCGGCTTGCAACCGATGAAGAATTTAGAAATGAGTAATTGATTAATGAGGATTTCCAAACACTTAATTCCTAATTCTTAATTGCGGAGCCCACTCCGCAACAACTCGTAACTCCTAACTCGTAATTCTTAATTTTCTATTCCGTTGGTTTAACAAGCAACCCATACAAGTAACCACCCATACCGGCAGCCACAAGCACATATATCGGATTTACACCTATTATATATATAAGCAAGGCACTGGCTATAGGAATCCAGAAGTTGGTCCAACCTATACGTGCCGCATCAGCCAGTCGGAACACGGGGATAGCCACAATAGCTACGATGGCAGGACGTATACCATTGAATACAGATGCCACTACAGCGTAGTCCTTAAGCTTGTTGTAGAGCAATGTCACGAGCAGTATGATTAGCATCGAAGGCAGAACAACGCCAAGTGTAGAACATACGGCTCCTGACAGTTTCTTCAACTTATAGCCAACGAAGACGCTAAGGTTTATAGCCTGTACTCCTGGTGCTGTCTGTGCCATTACAAGTAGGTCGGCAAACTCCTCTTTGGTCAACCATTTGCGACGGTCAACCAATATGGTTTTTATGGTATGTGTCATTACATTGCCACCACCGAAGTTGGTAAGTCCTATCTTGAAGAAAGTGCGGAATAAATCAAAATTCATATAAAACAAATTCCATATATATAATAAGTCCCACTCCCAACAAGCAGTATATGCATACCGCTCCCTCCCTTCAGAGGGAGGGTTGGGAGTGGGATCTTATTATTATCTATTACTTATTATTCTCAATCCACTTACGTGCATTTACGAAAGCCTCTATCCAAGGAGTTACGTCATCCTGACGATGCTCCGCAGGATACCAAGCATTCTGCCATGGGAAGATGGCACGCTCCAAGTGAGGCATCATAGCCAAATGGCGACCATCTGCCGAGCAGATACCAGCTACATTGTAGTCAGAACCATTCGGGTTGCCAGGATATTCTGCATAGTTGTAGCGAGCCACAACATTATACTTGTCCTCTGACTCAGGCAATGAGAACTTGCCCTCGCCGTGAGCTACCCAGATGCCAAGTTTGTCGCCGCTGAGTGAAGAGAACATCACACTGTTGTTTTGCGGAATCTCCAAGCCAAGGAATGTGCTCTCAAACTTGTGCGAGTTGTTGTGCAACATGCGTGTGCGTTTCTCGTGCTCAGGGTTGATAAGGTTGAGCTCAACCATAAGCTGGCAACCGTTGCAGATACCAAGTGATAGAGTATCCTTGCGAGCATAGAACTTGTCGAGAGCCTCCTTAGCCTTCGGGTTGAAGAGGAATGCGCCAGCCCAACCCTTAGCCGAACCAAGAACGTCCGAGTTAGAGAATCCACCACAGAACACAATCATGTTGACATCCTCAAGAGTCTCGCGACCAGTGATAAGGTCGGTCATCATAACGTCCTTAACATCGAAGCCAGCAAGATAGAGTGAGTAAGCCATCTCACGCTCACCATTTGTACCCTTTTCACGGATGATGGCAGCCTTGATGCCTGATGCTGTGCGGCGGTCGGCAGAGATGCCGTAGCTCTCAAGAGAGCCCTTGAATGAGTCGTGGAACTTCATCTCCAATGGCTGTTTCTTGTAATTGTCGCGACGCTTAGCAGCACATCCGTTGAAGCTCTGGTCACGATCGAGCAAGTAAGAAGTCTTATACCATGTATCGCGCAAAGCGTCGATATCGAAGGTATGAGTATACTCGTCCTTCTTGATAACGATGGTGCGCTCTGACGGAGTTGGATAACCAATCTTTGCGTAGCCTATACCGTTATCCTCCATATACTCCTTGAACTCATCCTTGTACTTATCCGAAACCTGAATAACAACACCTGGATTCTCAGCAAGCAACATCTTTATGATGTCGTTGCCTGCAAGATTATGGAGGTTGATGCTCATACCGCCTTCCTTGTTGGCGAAGCACATTTCAAGCAATGTAGTAATAAGACCACCTGCCGAGATGTCATGTCCTGCCATAATCCATCCCTTCTCAATCATGTCCTGAACTGCATTGAAACAGTCGGCAAAGTATTCTGGGTTCTTTACGGTAGGAACATCATCGCCCACGAAGCCAAGGCTCTGTGCGAAAGCGCTACCACCAAGACGCTGCTCGTCGAATGAGAAATCGATATGATAGAGTGAAGAGTTCTTGTCGTTCACGAGAACTGGCGAAACAACCTTACGGATGTCTGAAACCTCGCCACCTGCGCTTACGATAACGGTTCCCGGAGATATAATCTTCTCGCCGTTAGGATACTGCTGGCTCAACGACAGAGAGTCCTTACCGGTAGGAACATTTACCTTCAATGCCAAACAGAACTCGCTTAATGCCTTAACAGCACTATATAGACGAGCATCCTCACCCTTCTGCGAGCGGCAAGGCCACATCCAGTTGGCCGAGAGCGAAAGGCTGTTCATGCCATCAGCCAAAGGAGCCCAAACGATGTTAGTAAGGGCCTCGGCTACAGATAATACAGATCCAGCCTCGGGTGAAGCCAAACCTGCCTGAGGAGCATGTCCAAGAGCAGTAGCGATACCCTTCTTGCCACGGTAGTCGAGAGCTACAACACCACAGTCGGAAAGTGGCAACTGTATCTCGCCTTGGCACTGCTGGCGTGCAATCTTACCAGTTACCGAGCGGTCAACCTTATTTGTCAACCAATCCTTACATGCCACAGCCTCAAGCTGCAATACACGACTTACATATTTGTCGAGAACGTCGTCCTTGCCATTCTCCGAAGTTTCCTCATGAGTATATTCAGCATCCTTGTAGTGACGCTCTACGGTCTCGTCGCGCATAATGGTCTTTGGTGAGTGACCGAACATCTGAGCAACGTCGAGATCGAAAGGCTTAACTCCGTCGCCCTGCTTGAATGAGAAGTGGGCGTCGCCAGTTGTCTCGCCTACTACATACAGCGGAGCACGCTCGCGCTCTGCTATGCGGCGCACGTGGTCGATATGTTTCTCGTCGATGAGCAAGCCCATACGCTCCTGGCTCTCGTTGGCAATGATTTCCTTTGACGAAAGTGTCTTGTCGCCGATAGGCAACTTTGTCATATCTATCTCGCCACCACACTCCTCAACAAGCTCTGAGAGACAGTTGAGGTGACCTGCTGATCCATGATCATGTATACTAACTACAGGGTTGACATCTTCCTCGCAAAGTGCGCGAACCAAGTTATATGCACGCTTCTGCATCTCTGGGTTGGCACGCTGAACAGCATTAAGCTCGATACCGTTTGAATAGCGACCAGTGTCTACTGATGATACAGAGCCACCGCCAAGACCGATACGATAGTTGTCGCCACCTACTACAACAACCTTGTTGCCCTTCTGTGGTTCCTTCTTGAGGCAGTCGCGCTTGGTACCGTAGCCTACGCCACCTGCAAGCATGATAACCTTGTCATATGCATATTTCTCCTCGCCTTCCTGATGCTCGAATGTAAGTACCGAACCGGTGATAAGTGGCTGACCAAACTTGTTACCGAAGTCTGATGCACCATTAGAAGCCTTAATAAGAATCTGCTCAGGTGTCTGATACAACCATTTGCGCACGGGCATGATGTCCTCCCAATCGCGTGTCAGGTTGTCGTCATCCTTAAGACGTGGATAAGCTGTCATGTATACAGCTGTACCTGCAATAGGCCATGAGCCTACACCACCACCCATACGGTCGCGAATCTCACCACCTGTACCGGTAGCAGCACCGTTGAAAGGCTCTACAGTAGTTGGGAAGTTGTGGGTTTCTGCCTTAAGAGAGATTACACTCTCAATGTCCTTCACCTGGAAATAATCAGATGTTGACTGGTCCTTTGGTGCAAACTGCTCCACAACTGGACCCTGGGCAAAAGCCACATTATCCTTATAAGCAGAGAGAATCTTATTAGGGTTCTCCTTTGTGGTCTGCTTAATCATAGCAAACAGCGACGACTCCATCTCTTTGCCGTCGATGATGAATGTGCCGCCAAATATCTTGTGGCGACAATGCTCTGAGTTGATCTGTGCGAAACCGAAGATTTCTGAGTCGGTCAATGGACGACCAAGTTCCTTCTCTATCTTGTGGAGATACTCAATCTCCTCTGACGATAGAGCCAAACCTTCCTGCTCGTTGTACTCCTCGATGTTCTCTACACGCTTGATTGGTTCAGGTTGATGATTGACTGTAAAAACTGTCTGATCCAAACCTTCATACATGCGTTGAAGCATCGGGTCGTGGTCGGCATCCTTCGAGCTTACTGGGAAGTACTCCTCAATACGCGAAATGCCGTGGAGGCTCATATTCTGAGTTATCTCTACGGCATTCGTACTCCATGGAGTAATCATTTCGCGGCGTGGACCAACAAAGAATCCTTCGACAGTCTCACCCTCTATGAGAGTGGCACCGCCGTAAAGCCAACACAGTTCATTGATCTCGTCTTGAGAGAGCTTGTGATCCACTTCTGTGGCAATCACGCTCTTGCTTGGAGTCATGAAAAATAAAATCATACTGCTTGTATAGTGTTTTGGAAATTAATTTCTGATTTGTCTGCAAAGTTACTACTTTTTTTATATATAAATACGCTTTTGCGACAAAAGGATTAAATAATTTAGGGTTGAGCCTATTGCCATTATACTTTAGGCAATGGCTCAAGTCCCATTTCTTTGGCTTTGGCTGTAAGCAACTCCATAAGCGGCTCGTGTTCGTTAGCCACTCTATTGTCCAGTACAGCGTCCTTAAGATATTGTTTTAGCTGTCCTACCTCCCTACAAGGCTTCAGTCCAAACAGTTCCATTATCTCGTTGCCGTCTACTACGGGTTGCAACAGACGTTTATAGTCGCGTTCCTTAAGGTCGGCAAGTTTCTCGCGCACCATGCGGAAGTTTTCTCTGAATTGCTTCTTCCTCACCTCGTTCTTCGATGTGATATCGGCCTCGCACAGAGTCATCAAGTCGTCGATATCATCGCCAGCATCGTTCAGCAGTCGTCTTACAGCCGAGTCGGTCACCTCCTCGTCGGCTATTACTATTGGGCGCATGTGCAGGTCCACAAGTTTCTCCACATACTTCATCTTGGCATCCATAGGCAACTTCATGCGTCGGAATATCGATGGTATCATCTTTGCGCCAAGATAGTTATGGTTATGGAATGTCCAACCAGCAGCCGGTTCCCATCGTTTCGACTTAGGCTTGCCTATATCGTGGAACAAAGCCGCCCAGCGCAACCATAGGTTGTCGCTGTTCTTTGCCACATTGTCCACCACCTCCAGCGTATGGTAGAAGTTGTTCTTATGTGCTCTTCCGTTGCGTGTCTCCACCACATCAAGGGCTGCAAGCTCAGGAATAATAAGTTGCAACAGTCCGCATCGCTGCAATTCCACAAATCCTCTACTGGGCTGAGGTGTCTTCATTATCTTGTTCAGCTCATCGGCTATGCGCTCGCCACTTACAATCTTTATGCGCTCGGCATTACGTCCAAGGGCGTCGAATGTTTCCTCGTCGATAAAGAAGCGCAACTGTGCCGAGAACCTTACACATCTCATCATGCGCAATGGGTCGTCAGAGAATGTAATGTCTGGGTCGAGTGGTGTGCGTATAATACCGTCTTCAAGGTCGTAGATACCGTCAAAAGGGTCTACCAATTCGCCAAAACGGTCATTGTTCAAACATACAGCCATGGCGTTTATAGTAAAGTCTCTACGGTTCTGATCGTCTTCCAGTGTGCCATCCTCAACAACTGGCTTGCGCGAGTTGCGGTCGTAACTCTCGCGACGTGCCCCTACAAACTCCACTTCCGTGTCATAATACTTAACCTGGGCTGTGCCGAAGTTGCGGTATACAGCCAAATGTGCACGCGGCTTGCCATTCTTTGGATTTACGCCAAGTTTCTTTTGCAGAGCCTTTGCCACATCAATGCCGCTGCCTACCACCACAACATCTATGTCGTTGGTGGGTCGTTCCAGGAATATATCGCGTACGTATCCGCCTACAAGATAACACTCCACATGCATCTCGTCGGCCACTTCGCCTATCTTATGAAAAATCTTCTTGTCGAGTATCTGTGCCAGTTCGGCATCACTATATAACTTCATGTCTTTATATTGCAATACTATAATCGAGCACAAAGGTACAAAAAAATACTGAATTTTTAGTGCAAAACCATAGCATCTATATCAACTAATAGTATCATTTATATCAACAATCGCCATCGTTTATGTCAACAATCGCCATCGTTTATATCAACAGCCGCCATCATTCTATCCTTTTTTCCAGGTCTGCCACAATCCTCTTATACTGTTCCGAAGCCGTAAACCCAATGTTACGCCTCATCATAAGCTGCACATCAGCAACGCTCGACGAGTAGCACGACATCTCGTTGTTGTACTGTGTAGAGTGAACACTCTGGCGCGAAATTTCGCGCTCACGCTCACGCATAAGCTGGTTGCACACCTTCTTTAACAGTGGCAAAACAATCTTGTCGAACAGGAAATGGCCCTGAATATACATGTATGTCTGCGCCGGAACCACCCCCAACTGCTTCAGCTCTTCCTTTATCTTGAGATAACTCTCCTTGGCATCCGGATGCTGACGCTGCAAGATATTGATGCGATGGCCTACCCTACGGCGCAATGTGGCAAGCTGTTCGGCTGCCGTATCGGGCGATATATTGCCCATCTCTATGGCACGAAGAAAGTCGGTTATCGAAAACTTCTGCGTAGACGATGTGCGATACGACCATATATTCCATACAAACAGCGGGAATATAGCTGTAGAGAACTCGCTCAGAAATGTCTCGAAGTTGAATTTTGAGCTGTCGTTCAGCGTTACAGCCACACATATATCATGCAGCGATGGGGCATAACATTGCATATTCTCTATGGCATAGGCATAAGTATGGAATATGTATGGACTCTCCAATATGGTTTTCGATGTAGGTGTAGCGCCCTGTTGCAGATAGTCGTAGTCGGCATCCACACACGCTATCATGTCCTTGCCAATGGCGCCACCCGATATCAGACTCATTATAGCCGCCTTCTTGCCGCGTTCAAGATGCTCCAACCTTGATGGTAACATCACCTCAAAGTAGCGCTCATCATTCTCAAAACGGTTTAATATTGCACGCCAAAAGAACACGTCATCATAGCTCTCCACATATGCCACGATGCGTCGGCGCGCCTTCTGCGAGTTAAGGCGGTTGGCGGCTTCTATATATTGCGACGTTATGCTGTCGCGGAGTCGTTTAGCCATAATCCTTAGATTTGGTCAGTAATATCGCTCACTTCTGTCACTCTGTCGGCCCATCCGTTCATTATCACGGCTGGCGAGTGTGTGGTCAATATTATCTGCACGTTGGGGTTAAGTGTCAGAATAAGGTCTATCAGCCTCTGCTGCCAGTCCACATGCAGGCTCACCTCGGGCTCGTCCATAAAGAGCACGTATGGTTGCTGGTCCTCCACAAGCACCGTAAGCATTATCACAAGCATCTGCTTCTCGCCGCTCGACAACTGATAAGGCGTTAGCGTCTCGCCTATTTGCGAGAACCTTATCTCGTTCTCGGTACGTACGATGTGCTTTCCAGTCTCTGCAAACAAGTCGTCTATAAGGTCCTGGAACGTCTTCTTCGGCTCTGATATCTTCTGTGCCTTTAGTGCCGTGTCGGCGTCTCCGCTTTGCAGACAGGCTATAATACGGTTGCCAATGTTCACCTGATAGTCAAGATACTTGCGCTGAAGAAAGAACAGTTGCAGGTCAAGCTCGGTTGTCAGGTCGCTCAAAGCTGTGTTCAACTTGCCCACAGCGTCAAGATTCAGTATAGGTCTGTCAAAAGAGCGTATCACATCATATCTTATCCATTTGGCATCCTCGGGCTCTACTATAAGGTGCACACCTTTTAGCATATGGCTTGGAAATTCGCCACCCGACGCAAGTCCCTTTACCACCTTGTTCAGTATGGTACTCTTGCCCACACCGTTTATACCACTTAGTATGTTCACCTGACGGTCCAAGTTCCACACCACATGGCGACGTCCGCTCCAAAGCGACTCAATCTCTATCTGTTTGATATATTCGGCATATTTCATAATGTGCAGTTGTTTTAGATTTCTACAAATTTATAAATTAATTTGATAAAGAGTATAATGGATTCCAATATTTTTTATACCTTTGTAGTTAATTAGACTATTTTTAGTGTAAAATGTAATCTACGATTATCAGAATCGTATAAAATACGAGCCCAAACGATAATAAGTCTTAAATTTAGCCGTTATTTTTGTTAGTATATACAGAAAGTCGTATCTTTGGCATAAATATCATTAATCTGTGTGCGAATGATATAAAAACTGAATATAAATAACAAAACTTTAGTATGTTGGGATAATAAATAATACGATAAAAACCTTTTAAAGGTAAACAAAATAAGATGATATGAATTTTTAATCATATTTTTGCAAGAGATATGGAGCTATCCAAATATCTTTGCATAATCAACACTAATATTAAAAACAAAGAACAAAGAATTACTACAATATGGATTTGTATAAATTTGAATACAAGAGAATGAAACCAAGTGAGCAACTTCCTCTACATCGTCAAGATTCTTGGGAGCTCACATACGTTGTTTTTGGACGTGGCAAATGTGTACTCGGCGATTCGGAGAAAGACTTCGCCGCAGGTAGCCTTGCATTTGTCCCTCCACACATTCCACATTGCTGGAAGTTCGACGAAGACTGTGTGGACGAGGATGGATTGATAGGTCACTATACGCTCACATTCAAGACAGAGTTCATAGACCGTTGCGTAAGCGCCTTCCCCGAGCTTACCGACCGACTGGAGCGCGTCAAATCTATATCGTCGGTACTATCGTTCGACGAGAACACAACAAAGGTCTTGGCCGACTTCATGTCTATGATGACAAAAGAGGAAGAAAGCGAGCTGCTGCCCTACTTCTTCCGTCTGTTGCTGCTATTGTCTAAGCGCGAGCATCAGGCCACGGTGGTAGGACGATTCTCCGAGAACGACCGCACATCCGAGCGTATTAAGCGTATCAAGGACTTTACACAGTCGCACTACGCACGCACCATAACCATCGACATGATAGCCGAGTATGTAGGCATGAACCGCTCTTCATTCTGCACCTTCTTCAAGAAGGCTACCGGACAGACCTACATCACCTACCTCAACAAGTTGCGTGTAGACCGCGCCTGCTACTTGCTGCGCCAGGGCTCATTCAATGTTACAGAGGTATGCTATATGGTAGGCTTCAACGACGTGCCCTACTTCAACCGCTGCTTTAAGAACAACCGTGGCATGTCGCCAAAGGAATATGCCGAAGGTGTCCTCACTAAGCGCCAGATGGTAACCGACCGCCAGTTTGTCAACAAATAAGCTCACCCCATATCTTATCAAATAATTATTCCAATCGGTCAAGCAAAGAGCCACACCCATACCGGCCTTTGCTTGACCGATTGTTTTTTTACAGACATCCCGAAAATACAGCAAGCAACAAGTGTTGGTCTAAGCCCAACCCAAACCTCATGCTCTCGTTTACTTAAGCCTTTATCCTCTCTCATGTCCTCCCATTCCCATGTCTTTAAAAACCCATGTTCTCCCGTTCCCATGCCTTAACTCCAAACCATGTCCTCATGTTCTCATGTCTTAACAAAAACCATGTCCTCATGTTCTCATGTCTTAACAAAAACCCATGTTCTCCCGTTCCCATGTCTTAACCAAAAAACATGTTCTTATGTTCTCATGTCTTAACAAAAAACATGTCCCCCCGTTCTCTTGTCTTAAAAAAACTTGCAAAACGACAATAAGAATTGTATCTTTGCATAATAAATCTCCGTTCCGTGACACCGAATGGCCGTTCCGTGTCACCGAATGGTCGTTCCGCGTCACCGAACAGACATTTAAATACAGTTACAAAGAGAAATAAACCTAATAAAAAGCAAAAATATGCCAAAGTACAAGCTACAAGAAATGTCAAGCCTCAACGGCGTTGGCAAAAACCGAGTGTTTCCAAAGATTGTAACCAACCGCCAGTTGGACACAAAGGAGTTTGTCAAGAATTTACACTCCTACAACCATACAATTTCTGAAAGCATAATAGAAGCCGTGCTCACCGACATGGGCGACTGCCTTGTCAGGTTATTGTCCCAAGGCTACACCGTTAAGCTCGACGACATAGGCACCTTCTCGCTATCGCTCGAATTTGACGACAAAAAGCCTGTGGAGATGACCGACAATGACGACAAAATGCTCTATCGCAATGTTACGGTGAAGGACGTCAACTATAAGTCGTCGTCCCAACTTATTAAACATCTTAAAAGCCAAACGGTTCTGGAGCGCGACATGGGAGGCGTGAGTCGTCTGTACAAGAACAAATACACGCCAAAAGAGCGCATCAAGCGTGCCGCCAACTGGATTGACAAGCACGGAGTTATTACGCTGCAAGAATATGCAACCCTTAACAACCTTAGCCGCACATCCGCCTCTGGCGAACTGAAAAAGCTGTCTGAAGGCGACGAGGCTCCTTTCGAATCAAAAGGAAAAGGTAGCCACAAGGTTTGGGTAAAAGCGGGCTGGCAGCAATAAGGCATAGTACTCAATTCTTCACGCTTAGGCTGTAATGGCAAGCAGGAATAGAATATAGCTACTTTTGTAAGTAAAACACATATTCAAATATAGCAAATAGAGATATGACGAAGAAAGAATCTCTTCAACTGTTTGAAGAAAAGAAGGTGCGCACCGTATGGGACGACAAGGAGGAAAAATGGTATTTCTCCATTGTGGATGTATGCGGTGTGCTGACGGAACAACCAGATACTGAGCATGCGCGAAACTACTGGAAAGTATTGAAACACAGGCTTGTAAAAGAAGGCAATCAAACGGTTACAAATTGTAACCGTTTGAAGCTTCGTGCCTCAGACGGCAAATTGCGCATGACAGACGTTGCTGATACTGAGCAGCTTTTCCGCATTATCCAGTCGATTCCTTCACCAAAGGCAGAGCCTTTCAAGGTTTGGATGGCACATGTGGCAAGCACTCGTTTGGAACAGATGCAGGATCCTGAAAAGAGCATAGATCAGGCCATTGTTGACTACAAGCGTTTGGGATATTCCGATGCTTGGATAAACCAGCGTATTAAGTCTATAGAAATCAGGAAAGAACTCACAGATGAATGGGCACGCACGGGGGTGCAGCAAGGTCTGCAATATGCTTCTCTTACCGACATCATTACCCGAGAGTGGAGCGGAATGACAACCAAACAGTACAAGAGTTTTAAAGGTCTGAAGAAGGAGAGCCTGCGCGACAACATGACCAACATGGAGATAGCCCTCAATATGCTTGCCGAGGCATCTGCTACGGAGCTGTCCAAACAGCGCAACCCTAATGGATTCCATCAGCAGAAGCAAGTGGCTAAGGATGGTGGCAGCGTAGCGAAAGCCGCACGTACGCAGTTGGAGTCAAAGTTAGGGCACGGAGTGATTTCATCAGCAAAAGCCAGTGATTATCTGCCTAATTTAGAAGATAACGATAAATAAGCATATTCTTATGGACTACCAACTGATATTGCCAAAGAAAGAATTATAGGAAGTCCTCACAAATGAGATTAGGAAGTTTGGGGAGGAAAAGAAAGTAAAAAAGAATAGGAAGACATGTAATCATGGCTGAAATTAAAGAGATACACAATCATAATAATGGCTGACAGATACACTAAAAAATCTGTCAGCCATTCCTTTTATCTATCAGCATAGAGAGGGAGACTATCAGGCGAGACGATTATCCACCAATTGTAATCTGCATAAGAAATGGTATATCATCAGTATTTTCCAAGTGTACAACAGCCTTTATGCTTCTATCGCGCAATGGAATGTTACTATAATATAACGCTTGTTGATAGATTCTATTCATATCCTTTACTTAACCGGTGTTGTCACATCCTCCATGTAGATAATCTTATCACCGCATCCGTCTCCGAAGATGCTCGGCGAATGAGTAGTGATAAGGTAGTTGAGGATATAAACAAAACATGTTAATAGAAACCCATCCGTGCAGCTTAGGTATATCTGCGCAGAGGAGTATTATTATGTTGTAATACTCTTTAGAAAGAGCCTTATCGGATTATCTATATTTGTAATATCAAATGCATAGACTGAGTGAAGTTCAACCTTGCCCTATGCCGACATATGCTAATCAAAAGGGAAAAAATCGGCAAGGCAAGTATTGGGTACGTTATTTGATATATAAAGTTTTGCCATAAAAATTTGTAAGTATGGGTAATTATGTTTAAATTTGCAACAACTCACGGATAGTCCTTGTTGGGCTTGTGGGTATACTTACTGGTAAAGGACGTTTATGAAACGTTATCTTGGAGTCTTCGAATCTCGCAAATTTGAATCCGCTTCCAAAAGATAAGGCAACATGAATGTCCACGATGGGTGTATTATATCCCCCTCGTATTATAGTGTATCGTTGTTTTAATACAATGGTATGCTTGTACGTGGAATTTTATAATGCGTCATGACGTGGGCTATCTGTGTTGCTTATCCTAGGAGCGGAGGCAATGCGAGAGCCTGAAGACTTGGGATGAGCGAGAATTAGAGACTCCCACGTCTTTTTTAGTATCTATCTATTCGATCTTTAATTAACCGCCTATTCTCGGGAGTTCTGCAAGGCATTTATTTTTATCACTATGGCAAATAACAAGAACGAAGAACTTCAGTCTCGCAGAGATTTCTTCAAGAAAGCAGGAAAGGGCATTTTGCCTGTTTTGGGTTTGATGATGTTGTCAAATATTCCAACTATTTTAAATGCGGCAGAAAAGACACCAAGCGGTTGTAATACAAATTGCCAAATAGGCTGTGCTACCAATTGTTACGTTTTTTGTGAGGGTTCATGTAAGGACACATGCAAAACAACATGTAGGAATACTTGTTTAAATGGCTGTTATAAAAGTTGTAAAGTTCAATGTGTCAATACTTGCAGAAACACTTGCGAAGGCACCTGTCGTGGATATAACAATTACTCATAATTAATAGTGTTCCATAGCGTAGTGTTTTTCACTATGCTATGTTCCAACTTTTGTAAATAATTTCAAATTGTTTTTATGATATTATGGAGAATAAGGATTTAAAGTCAAGACGCGAGTTCTTTAGAAAGGTTGCCAGTATAGCCTTACCTCTATTAAGTACATCTTTTGTTAGTTGTAGCATCTTGCAAGATAGCCTAATGAATGCTCTTGGAGGAGACACTAGTGGAGGTGGTTATTCAGGCGGATATGATAGTGGCGGATATTCTGGTGGTGGCTCAACAAGCGGTTGCAGTTGGGGATGTGTAAGCTTGTGCCAGCAAACATGCACCTTGAATTGTGCCTCCAACTGTACAAATGGATGTAAAACCCATTGCACAGGAAGTTGTTCAAACTCTTGCTCTGGTAGTTGTAGAAGCTCTTCTAGAACTTAAGTATTATCTTTTAACTAAGCTATATTATTATGAGACATTTTTTATTTATAATAATGTTTATTGTATGTCAGAATGCAATGGGCAACGACTATGTCACTGTGTTTAAGGCTGGTAATAAAGTATGCACACCAATTACCATTAAATCGTCGGCAGGTGAATACACCCTGACAACAGAATTGCGAATACCTACATCGTTAAGTTGGTTTGAGGCTTTTGATTGTCAAGGTCGTAAGATAATGGAGACGGGAAGCACCGTTTCTGTTGGTACTGGCAAGACTACAGTACGTACCTACGTATTAAATACATTATTTCCTACAACTAAAAACCAATCTGAAAGTGAAGAGTCTGTTTATGATGACAACAACTCTTCTTACAATGGCTCTTCAAACATATCAGAAGGAAACAGTTCGGATTTTACACAAAATATGGCTTATTGGCTTTCTGAGACAAGTTCGCGAAAAGGTTGGGATATTGACTATAATGTTGTGACCGTTGATGCAGGTTATGGCTATCCTTATGGCGGATTGGGTATAAGAGCCCGCTATATATCTCCTTGTGTTATAGGCGTTTCTGCAGCAGTAGGCTATAATACAAAATATGAGGAGCATACTAATAACAACAAGAAAATATATTGGAATGCAGGAGTTCAGTTTCATCTTAACAAATATATAGCCCTTGCACTATACGGTGGTCCACAATATTTCAAGGATTTTGACAAAACAGATATTGGAGTTGGAGCATTTGTTGAAGGCACCTTTTTTATATATAAGTCCATTGGTATTACTGGCGGTATTGGTGGAGTAATGGATGGCGAACAAGACATGGATAAGACAAAAGGATATTTTGCCGGACATATAGGCCTTACTTTTAAGATTTTTTCAGACTAACAATTGATTGTCTACATTTTTGTATGAAAACTTGCAAATACGAATAACAATTCTTATCTTTGCAACAACCCACAGATAGCCTTTTAAGGTTGAGTTGCTGGGTGTATATTTACAGGTAAAAGACGTTTATGAAACGTTATCTTGGAGTCTTCGAATCTCGCAAATTTGAATCCGCTTCCAAAAGATAAGGCAACATGAATGTCTACGACGGGTGCATTATATCACTTCGTATAACAGCATATTGTTGTTTCAATACAATGATATGCTAATACGTGGTATATTATAATGTGTCGCGACGTGGGCTATTAGCGTTGCTTATTCCAATAGCTGAATGAGTGAGAGAGTCTGAAGACTTGGGATGAGCGAGAAATAGAGACTCCCACGTCTTTTTTTGTATCTATCCAATATTTATTAATCGCCTATTCTCGGGAGTTCTGCAAGGCATTTATTTTTATTACTATGGCAAATAATAAGAACGAAGATCTTCAGTCTCGCAGAGATTTCTTCAAGAAAGCAGGAAAGAGCATTCTGCCTGTTTTGGGTATAGTTATGTTGTCAAGCTTTCCAACTATAGTGAATGCTGCAGAAAAGACAACAAGCGGTTGTAATGCAAATTGTGAATCCACCTGTGAAACTGGATGTTATACAAGTTGTCATGTCGCTTGCGGAGGTAGCTGTAAAGGTGGCTGCATTAACTCTTGCTCTGGCAGTTGTAAAGGCTCATCCAAATAACAAGCCTAACCTTTTCATAAGGTTATGATACTATGCAAGACATACAGATCTAACCTTTAGTTTTTTTTCAGACTTGTTCATACTTAACTTCAGCAAGTTCAGAGAATACATAAGCCAAGAGATCATCTAACAAGCCCAAAGAACATTTGCTTCCTACAGCCGACAGAAGTCACTACTTATGCAATAACTTCTGAACTTGCAAAAGTTCAATAATTAACTTAAGAAAAATATGGATAATAAAACACTGAAATCAAGAAGGGATTTCTTTAAAAAGGTACTTAATGGAACGTTACCTTTTTTGGGATTTTTTACTTTTCTCAATATTCCCTTAAATTCATTTGCAAATAATAATTGGTCGGGAGATTGTTCTTGTAAGGGGCATTGTGAGCATTCTTGTACGGCAGATTGTACAAACTCCTGCCGCTCTTGTGAAATATCATGTTCTAATGATTGCGACAATGGATGCCTTGGAAGTTGTCATGGAGATTGCAAGAGATCATGTCTATATAGTTGTATTGAATCATGTAAAAACTATTTACGCTAATCTATGGAAACAATAAAAGAACGAAATAAAGGTTGGCAAAATGGCACTGCCAAGAACATCACGTTTATTGTAACTAAGGATTGCCAATTGGCCTGTAAATATTGCTACCTCGTAGGCAAGAACTCGAAAGAGCGTATGACCTGGGAGGTGGCAAAAGCCGCCATTGACTATATACTCGACCATGAGGATGAGATGAAGGAAGAGAGTGTGGTATGGGACTTTATTGGTGGTGAACCTTTCTTGGAAATAGAATTGATAGATAAGATTTGTGATTATCTTAAGTTGGAGATGTTTCGCCGTAACCACCATTGGTTTAATTCCTACCGCTTCTCTTTCTCCACTAACGGCATCAATTATGATACGGAAAAGGTACAGAACTTCATCAAGAAAAATCGAGAACATTTAAGTATTGGTATTACGATTGATGGAACCAAGCGCAAACATGATCTCAACCGCATATGGAAAACAAAGGAGATGGAGCAAGGCATGAAGCTTAAACCTGAAGAGGAAAAGGGGTCTTATGAGGATGTTGTAAAAAATATTCCTTTATGGTTAAAACAATTCCCTAATGCAGGAACTAAGGTTACGATTAGCAGTGCTGATATTCCATATATCAAGGAGAGCGTGCTTCATCTTTACTCGTTAGGCATACATGAGGTGAATATCAATTGTGTGTTTGAGGATGTATGGAAGGATGGTGACGATGCACTTTTCGAAAATCAACTTACAGAACTGGCTGATGCAATAATCGATGGCGACTATTATCATGAATATACCTGTTCTTTCTTCTCCGAGCATATGGGCAAGCCCCTTGACTGTCAGCTGCAAAACCAAAACTGGTGTGGTGCAGGTATGATGCTGGCTGTGGACGCAGAAGGCAACTTCTATCCATGTACTCGTTTTGCACAATATTCATTGCGTGACAAGAAGGCTTGGATTATTGGCAATATCCATGAGGGTATTAACCATAATAAGCTTAGACCATTCTTGACCTTGGACAGATGTACACAATCTACACAAGAGTGTATTGACTGTGAAGTGGCTGAAGGTTGCGCTTGGTGTCAAGGCGAAAATTATGACGCTGCCGATACTCCTACTGTTTATCAGCGTTCTACTGCCATATGCAAGATGCACAAGGCAAGGGTTAGAGCGAACAATTATTATTGGAACAAACTATACCGTAAACTCGAAAAGGAAGGAGGTGAGAAATGATACAATATCTTGTAATATTGCTGGATGACACATCTACATCTTTCTGCCATTACTCAAATAACAGGAAAGAACGCAATTTGATGCCACTTGATATTTTGAAGGCTGGTATTATTTATGCTATGAAAGAAAACCTTAACATCCAATTTGTTTACCCTTGTTATGAGCTGCCCGAAGAGTATCTTAAAGTAATTGACAATATAGACCATACCAATATACAGCCTTCGGGTAATGCGGACAATGGAGATGTCATTGTGTTTGACGGTATTAACGATATAAAAACATCCAAGTATAAGAAAGGCGTGTCTTATGTATTGCGAATAGACAAACTCTCTTTGTTTAAACAAGCAGAAAAGGTATGCAAGTTGCTGCTTCAGGTTGACCGTCTGAATATCGTGATGTCTGATGCTGAGACTTTCAAGGACGAAGATACCGAAGCATATAATGGAGTTCTGAAAATGTTGGCAGCAACAATAGAGAGCATCTACATTAACGGCAAAAATGTACAATGTAATCTCTTGACCGACAGAATGATGCTTGACAAGATGAACAATTGTGGCGCTGGTGATACAACAATAACCTTGGCACCTAACGGAATGTTCTATGTTTGTCCCGCCTTCTATTTTGCAGACGATGAAGATGCTATAGGAAACTTGAATTATAGTATTGGAGACTTGAAGAGTGGATTGGATATAAAAAATTCTCAGTTGTATAAACTAGACCATGCTCCACTATGTCGTAAATGCGATGCTTATCAATGCAAGCGTTGTATTTGGCTGAATCGCAAAATGACATACGAGGTGAATACCCCAAGTCATGAACAATGTGTAATGGCCCACTTAGAACGCAATGCAAGCCGCGATTTGTTGCAAAGCATACGTAGGCATGGCAATTTCTTATCAGGGCATAATATAAACGAAATAAAATATCTTGATCCTTTTGAAGTGAGAAAGGAAAAGTTGTAATATTATTAATAACAATAGAATTATGGCAGTAAAAAAAGTTGTAGGTCAGGTTACGCCTGAGGAAAAAAATGAAATACAGCAGTTGTTCGAACGTCGCAATGGCTTGAACGAATTGGCTAAGATATTGACACCTGAGAATGCCGATTTGTATGAGAAATTGGTGAAAGACTTAGGCGAAACAGCTTTTAAGTTCCAATCGTGGTGGAACAGAATGGCTGATAAATACCAATGGGAAAGTACAAACAACGGCAACTGGGAAATTAATTTCGATACATGTGAAATATATTTAGTGGCATAAGGTTATGAGGATAATGTTGTTAATGATAGGAACATCCGAGTTGCTGCTTATAGCAGCCTTGGTATTGTTGCTCTTTGGCGGTAAGAAATTGCCAGAGATGATGAAGGGATTGGGACAAGGTGTTCGTAGTTTTAAAGATGGAATGAAAGACGTTTCGGATGAGAACGTACATGAGCCACAATCTAGCCAACAAATGCAAGCAACGGATGAAGCTTCTGATAAAAATAAGGAGCAAACAGAATATAAAAAGAAAGAGAATGAAAAATAATCAGAATAACAATCTGATGACTTTTGGGGAGCATCTTGAGGTATTCCGCAAGATGCTCTTTCGCATCATTGGCATTACGGTTTGCTTGACAGTATTTATTTTTTGTGCAAAAGAAACCACATTCAATTTGTTGTTAGCCCCATGCGACAATCATTTCATTACTTATCGTTTAATAGAGGACTTTTTGGGACAAATGGGTATGGATTTTCATTTCGATCATTACTCAATCCAAATGATAAATACCGAATTGTCAAGCCAGTTCATAACTCATGTTTCTACATCTGTGTATCTGTCATTGCTATTAGTTTCTCCTTATATCGTAGTGGAGCTATACCACTACATTGCTCCAGCATTATATGAAAACGAGCGTCGATACTCTGTGTCTGTGGCAACTGCCATATACCTTTTGTTCATCTTAGGAGTGCTGATGAGCTACTTTGTGTTGTTTCCTTTTGCCTTGCGTTTCTTGGGCACTTATCAGGTAGCGGCAAGTGTGGTGAATCAGATTAATCTGGATTCATACATTTCTACATTTGTAACATTAACACTTATGATGGGATTGGTTTTCCAACTGCCCATCATGTCATTTTTCTTGGCAAAGATGGGAATATTGCAGGCCACATTTATGAAGAAATATCGTCGGCATGCACTTGTACTAATAGGCATTGTAGCTGCTGTGATTACACCTCCCGACCTATTCACTTGCTTTATGGTTATGATGCCAATGTATGGATTATACGAACTAAGCATATTGATAGTGGAACGGATAAAACTATATAACATAACGTGAGTTCGACGAAATATAAGTGTCTGAAAATCGCACAAAAATGCAAGTGTCATATATTTGACACTTGCATTTCTATAGTAATCAATCTGCTATTTTTACAATAATGCCTCCCTTATCCCCATACTTTCTCCGAGATACGCTTTACAAGTTGTAGTTTTGCCCATTGCTGCTCAACAGTAAGCTTATTACCAATTGCACAAGAGGCGAAACCACATTGTGGCGAGAGCGAAAGGCGCTCCAATGGTATGTATTTGGCAGCCTCGTGGATGCGATCTATAACTTCGTCTTCGTCTTCAAGTTCAGGGCGCTTTGTGGTTATCAGTCCGAGTACCACATGCTTGTCAGGACTAACCTTTGCTAAAGGCTCAAAGCCGCCAGAGCGCTCATCGTCGTATTCAAGATATAGCACATCTACATTCTCGCGAGCAAAAGCCCAATCGGCTACAGAGTCATAGGCACCACTATTAAACCATGTGGAATGATAGTTACCACGGCAAATGTGTGTTGCCACTACCAAATCTGCAGGACGACCTTCTATAGCGAGGTTGTTAACTGTTAGTAGCTGTTCTTTTACATCATCGAGGTTGCTACCTAATTCCTTATATCGCTGTGATGAAATAGAATTTGAACTACCTAAAATTGCTCCCCACGAGCAATCATCAAGCTGGAGATATCTACCTCCTACGGCATAGAACTGACGAATGAAATCCTGGTATACAGCAGCAATATCGTTTATAAGGTCATTGATATTAGGATATATGGCTCTTGTGCCAAGGAAGTTCTTGGGTAGATTGAGCTGTTGGAATAGCTGTGCTGGCGCAGGAATGGTGAGTTTTGCGATATGCTTATCGTCTTCATATTTCTTTAGCTTCTTGTAAGCCTCGATGAATGGATGAGGCTGTGCAGTAAGTTTGCCTGTGAGATAAACTTTGTCAAGACGAGCAGTCTCGCCATTGAAGGCTATATCGCCACCAGGCTCATGGGTAACACCACCAAAGCCCCAAAAGAAATCAAGGTGCCAGAATGTGCGATTAAACTCTCCATCTGTGATGAGGGTATAGCCTAATTCCTTCTGCTTCTCTACAAGTTGTGCTACGTATTCGTCGCGATTGCTATCGTTGAGATCAGCAGGACGAAGAAAACTGCCTACGAAATCAGCTCGCTGTGGAACCTGAATACCATTAATAGTCTTTGTCATAATTGTTGTTTGTTTTATTGTTATCATTATTTCGTTTGCAAAGGTATGATAGTTGCGTGCTTCGGCAAAGAATATTTGGCAAGTTAAGGAAAATATACTACTTTTGTGCTCGAAAACTTTATAATAACAGAATATTATTCGGCAATAAATGAAATTCTCGGAACTTGATAGTATAGATCGCAAGATATTGCACATCCTTCAAGAGGATAGTACGCTTACAGTAAAAGAACTTGCAATGAGGGTTAATCTCTCTACCTCGCCCACCTTCGACCGCCAAAAGCGATTGGAGCGTGAGGGCTTTATCAAAGGCTATCATGCCATACTCGATGCTAAGAAGACGGACAATGGTATGACGGTATTGTGTAATATGCGCCTTAAGCGCCATTCGCAAATGCTGATGGATGACTTTATGGAGGCGATACAAGATATAGAAGAAATCACCGAATGCTATAATACGAGTGGTGAATATGACTTCACGCTGAAAATACAAACTCGCGATATGGAGTCATACCAAGAGTTTATGCGCACCAAGCTTGGCAATATCGATAGCGTAGGCTATTTCCATAGTGTATTCGTTATGAAAGAAGTGAAGAATACACATGGTGTGCCTGTAAAAATGGGGTAGAATGGTTCAGCTTATCTTTGCAGATGAACTTTTGATAGCATCTCTACAGATTAGAATTAACAGAGTATTGAATATTTGTTTATATTGCGGATTTTCATAGATTTTCCGCAACAAAAATACAATTATTTATTGAAACATACAAGCTTTTTAATATCGTATTTGGCATTAATAGAATAATGTCAAATACGAATATCATATAAGTACATTTTGCATTCTGCAACCGCTTATTACAACCCTGCAAAATACGTCTTCAATGCCTCCACATATTTCATCATGGCATTGCGCCCCGTGTCTGTCATCTTGCAGATGGTTCGGGGTTTTACGCCCGAGCCATCTGTAGTCTTTGATATATAGCCTGCTGTGACCAGTTTGTCCAACTGTACACTAAGGTTGCCTGACGTCGATTCTGTCTTTTCCTTGATATAGTTGAAGTCAGCTTCCTCTACATTCAGCAGAATCGACATTACGGCAAGACGCAACTGGCTATGGAGTAATGGATCCAACTCTTTCATTATTGTTGCTTTTTTGCTTTGAAGTTAAGGATATGTCCGGGGATGATAAGGGTAATGACAAAGGACAAGACCATCTGTCCCATCTGCCTAATACTGATAACTTGTTCACCACAAACATAGTCGCGAAGCAATCCTGTGCCAATCACTACACCAAGAAGTCCGCACATCTGTATCGACTTCTCCTTAAGTATTACGCCAGTGGTGTATGTGCCTATACCCGGCAACAACATACCCAACAAAAACATTCCATTCCAACTCCTTACTTCTCCGAAATGTAATAGGCAGCTAATGGCGTAGACTGCAAACACGGCACTAATAATTGCCCACACATTATTTATAGTATTGCTTGCATAAGTGCTTGCCACATGACTCTTGCGCTTTGCCTTGTAGGTCTTTATGCCTGAGGCTGTGAATCCAGCTATAGGTATGGCCATGTAGAACCAAGCACATCTTGGGTCGTTGGTTGCGAGCAGCATGACGATTACTGCCAGCGATATTGATGCACTAAGGTAGCCCCACATAAGGAAACTGTCGCCATTGCCTACAGACAAATCCTTCTTTGTCTGATTTATCATTTGAGTGATAAGCTCAAGACTCTCCTGCTCCGAAATCTTCTTCTCTTCCATTTTTTCATACTTTATTGCGACACACTTATTGCCTATATCAAACGCGATGTGCCAGGTTAAACACTTAGTTTATTTTATAAACCATCTTTGGAAAAAGAGAAGCAAGGAGGTCGACTCTCACTTGCTTTAGCCAGCATTATTCTCTTCTAACACTAATGATTACGGTTGCAAATTTAGCTTAGTTTATTTTATAAACCAAATGATTTGCAATAAAATAGCCATTATTTAACCTTTGTTCACAACTGACTATAACTTTGCTATTTGCTCGACAATGTTAAGTGCCATAGCTGTTTCTCCTGGCAGATAGAGATATAGATAGAGATACACATCTCTATCAACATAAAAAATCGTTGCTCTTGCCATAGAACTGGATGAGAAAGGAAAAGGATTGGTAGATTGGAAGGAAGTGTAAATAAAATGGTTTGCCGACAGTAGCATCACACATGCGGCAACTCCACAACAAAAATAGTGCCTTTACCTTGTTCTGAATTTACTACTATGTTTCCTCCATGCAGACTGACTATCTTATGGGCGAGGGTCATACCTATGCCGTGACCATCAACTGTCTGCTCTTTAGCTCCACGATAGAACAAAGTGAAAAGATTCTCCTTATCCTTGTCAGACATTCCGAAACCGTTGTCAGACATTCGTACAACGCTCCACTTATCTCTAAAGGATATTTGCACCATAGAAGAATGGTTTGCTGAATATTTGCAGTTGTTTTCTATCAGATTAGAGAATGCTATATTCAGCAGATAAGGATTGCCGAGCGTGGTTATAAGTCGGTCGTCGTCGTCATCTTCATTGCCAAAAACCAACTCAATATTATAGTCGGGATGTGCTCTCATTATTAATTCTCTAACATCAAGCAACAGTTCGTCCAATCTAACTTCCCTCATACTTATCTCCTCCTTGCAATAATCAGCCTTGGCAAGATTGAGCAGTCCGTCAATCAGTCGTGTCATTCGCTTTGCATCCTGCTGCATATTAAGCATAGCGTGGCGATACTGCTCGCAGGTGCGCTCCTTTTGCAGCGACACGTCAAGCTCGGCTGTCAAGGCAGCCAAAGGAGTGCGCAATTCATGTGACACATTGCTGACAAACTGTTTTTGCGACTCAAAGGAAATTTCCAGACGCTTAAGCAACTCATTGAAGGCAATGCTGAGTTCACCCAATTCATCCTTTTCGTTTTTTACCGGTATGCGACGGTTAATGTGCGATGCCGTTATAATCTCCGCCTCATTCACGATATTACGGATAGGCTTCAGTGACATTCGTGCCAAGAAATATCCAGCAACAAAGATCAAGAGCAAACCTACTATAAACATTATAATCAAGGCCTCTTGTAACCCCACAAGATTGCTGTAGCCATAACCATCGTAGGCAGCGGCAGTAACTATATATTGCTTGCCCTTATACATATAGACCATACCGATACCTTGATACTTGCCTATATGAAATTCTATCTCCTTCTTCTTCAATATCGCGTTTATCATGCCCTGCGTCTCCTTCACTATGTCATTATGTATGGCATCATGATATAGCATTTGGAAGTAAGTGGTATAAACAGCCACTTCCACCTCGTTGATAAACTTACGATTGTTAAGATATACCGACTGCATGGTACGAGCGTCCACCTGACCTGCAAGAAAGAGATTGGCCTTGGTGATGCCCTCGCTTTTAAGGTTTCGAAAAAAGGTTTGGTCGCGAGTATGCTCGCTAACAAGATAAATAAGAACCGTACACAGCAAGAATATTGTTGCTGTGACACAAGTATATTTTAAAGTAAGGGCTGTTCTGATTTTCATATAGATAAAAGGAAAATTAAGTTTGCAAATCAACTATCAACTCTCAACTCACCAACAATCAACTCGTCTACTTGTATACTTATCTACTTGTCAATATAAACCCCACACCAGGTTTGGTATGAATTAGCTTTACATCAAAGTTCTTATCCATCTTTTTGCGCAGATAGTTGATGTAGACATCAATAAAGTTAGTACCAGTATCAAAGTGAGTATTCCATACTTTCTCTGCTATTTCTACACGGCTCACTACCTTTTCAACATTCTCAACAAGATACACCAGCAAACTGTATTCTTTTGGCGAGAGTTTTATGGGTATATTGTTTCTTGTTACTTCTTGTCGCTCAAGGTTGATTGTTAAGTCGGCATACTTCATCTCCTTAACAACATCAACGCTCGATATGGCACGTCTCTTCAACAGCACCCTTACCCTTGCCAAGAGTTCGCGAAAGTCGAAAGGCTTCACCATATAATCGTCAGCTCCTACATCAAATCCTTCCAACTTGTCGTCGGCAGTTCCCAATGCCGTAAGCATCAGAATGGGTATCTGCTCATCGGTTTTACGAATTTGCTGACACACCTCAAAACCATTGAGTTTTGGCAGAATGATATCCGATATAATTAGCTGAAAAGAATTGGTATGGAAAAAGCGCAATCCCATCTCGCCATCATAAGCCACCATAACCTGATAGCCATTCTCCTCCAAGCCAATCTTTAATAGATCGGCCACTCGCTTTTCGTCCTCTATCACCAATATACTAATCATACATTTCTCATGTCTTGTTTGGGTGCAAAGTTACATCATTTCCACAAATAAAACAGAATAATCGGTATTAGAAAACTATTAGAATTTGTTCTAATTAGATTCTAATCACACTCTAATTTTTTTCTAATACCCACTACCAATAAAACACGATATCTTTGCAAGAAAAAAAACAAATAGTTATGATTCTGTTTTCTGAATATCTTACAAGAATAGGATGTGCCTTCGTGATGGGCACATTTATTGGAGTTGAACGACAAATACGCCAGCGTAATGCTGGACTGCGTACCAATATTTTAGTGTCGATAGGTGCAGCAGCATTTACTATTTTGTCCTACTCTATGACTACTGGCAACGGCGACCCTTCTCGTGTAGCAGCACAGATAGTTTCGGGTATTGGTTTCTTGGGTGGAGGACTCATTCTAAAGGACGGATTAACGGTGAGAGGTCTGAATACAGCTGCCACTATATGGTGTTCGGCAGCATGTGGCACTCTTTCTGGAGTCGGACTCTATAAAGAGGCATCCATATTGGTAATATGTGTATTGTTGACTCATTGCCTTTTCCGTCCGCTATGCGCACTTCTTGAAAAACGCACAGCCAAAGTATACCACTATTCTATACGTGCCGAATGTCAGCGAAACGCATCGAACAGCATACAAAAGCTTATAATGGACACTCTCGCTTTCGACCAAGATGTACAGCTTAACTCTCTGTTCTACAAAGGCGATGACGAGCGTGTCACAGTATGCTGCGACATGGCAACATTAGGCGAGCACAAAGTTCTGTTAGACCTTGTTGTGTCACGACTTCGCTCACGCTCAGAAGTATATAGTGTGGGTTGGGAGAAAAAGGAGTCGTCGCAAGAAGACTTCTGACAATATTTGGAATTATTAAAGGGACAACTTTGTGTAATACTGATATCATATGCCTTCGCTCCAAAGTCTTCTGAAAAAATCAAGGAGTATGTCTTCAATGCCTCCACATATTTCATCATGGCATTGCGTCCCGTGTCTGTCATACTACAGATGGTTCGGGGTTTTACACCCGAGCCATCTGTAGTCTATGAAAAAAGACTTATCAAGTTTTTATAGATAAGATCTTTGCCTGACCGATTGTTTTTATTATTTAATGGCAACTCTCCCTTACAACCAACGCTTAAATACCCTTATATATCGTGTCTTCAACCATTGTGTCAACACGCAATACGACAACAGGATGCCTATGAGCCATGGGAAATACGATAGAGGCAGAGGTGTGAGTCCTATTGAGCTACCGAACGATGTAAATGGTATGCAGATGCCTATTGCCATGATAGAGAAGGTCATGAGCATTACGGGCCATGAGGCTGAACTTTGTATGAATGGCACTTTGCGTGTGCGAATCATATGTACAATAAGCGTTTGAGACAGCAAGCCCTCAACAAACCATCCCGACTGGAACAGCGATTCCATATCCGGACCTTGACACTTGAACACCCACCACATAAGCAAATACGTAGCAATATCGAATATCGAACTGATAGGACCTATCCATATCATAAACCTACTCAAATCGCCAGAATCCCAAACACGTGGTTTGCGCAGATACTCGCTATCCATACGGTCGAATGGAATGGTGGTCTGAGATATATCGTATAGCAAATTCTGAATCAAGAGATGAATAGGCAGCATCGGAAGGAATGGCAAGAATGCACTTGCAGCCAACACACTAAACATATTGCCAAAGTTAGAACTGGCTGTCATCTTGACGTACTTTACGATATTACCAAATGTCTTACGACCTTCAAGCACACCATTCTCCAATACCATTAAGTCCTTCTCAAGCAGGATGATGTCGGCACTCTCCTTCGCTATATCAACAGCCGAATCAACCGAAATACCAATATCCGACTCTCTCAAGGCAGCAGCATCATTAATGCCATCGCCAAGAAAACCAACCGTATTATTACTTGCTTGCAGCAGTTGGATTATCTCGGCTTTCTGCATGGGAGTGAGCTTTGAGAAGATGATGCACTCGGTCACGGTCTTCATCTTAGCCTCACGGCTCATAACTTCAAGTTCAGGACCTGTGATAGAGGCAGAGGTATTAATACCCACTTGTCGTGATATTGCTTTCACTACAGCCTCATTGTCTCCCGAAAGCACTTTCACCTCCACTCCATGCTCATGCAACTGGCTTATAGCCTGTGCTGCCGACTCCTTTGGCGGGTCGAGAAAGGCAAGATAACCAATGAGCACCATGTCCTTTTCGTCATCAATGGCAAAGTTGTTCTCCTTACTCAAGAAGCTCTTTTGTGCCAATGCCAGCACTCTCATGCCTTGAGCATTCATCTCCGTTACGATACGTTGAGCCTTGCTGCGCATTACATCAGTCAAAGGCAGCACCTCGCCATCATATTCAGCATACGCGCATACCGTGAGCATTTCCTCAACGGCTCCCTTGGTGATAATCTGCCGCTTGCCATTCATGTCCTCCACTACCACCGACATACGTCTTCTTGTAAAGTCAAACGGTATCTCGTCCACCTTTTTATACGAGCTGCTTAGAGTCTCAAGTCCAAGTTCCTTGACATGCGAGAGGATGGCACGATCCATCAGATTCTTCAGTCCCGTCTGAAAGTAACTATTGAAATAGGCATGTCGCAGGATGCGGTTCGCCTTATCCTCAGTTCCGTCTACATTTACATGACGCTCCAGCACGATATGGTCTTGCGTAAGTGTTCCTGTCTTATCGGTGCAAAGAATGTTCATTGCGCCAAAGTTCTGTATGGCATTCAAGTCCTTAACGATGGTTTTCTTCCTTGACATCATCATCGCTCCCTTTGAAAGGTTGGCGGTTACTATCATTGGAAGCATCTCGGGCGTAAGACCCACAGCCACGGATATGGCAAAGATGAAGGCATCCATCCAGTCGCCTTTGGTGATGCCATTCACAAGAAACACGACTGGAACCATTATCAGCATAAAGCGTATGAGCAACAGGCTCACCTTGGTAATGCCCTTGTCGAAAGCCGTAGCTGCACGATGTCCAGCCACGCTCTTGGCTATTGTACCAAGATAGGTATGGTTGCCCGTCGCAAAGACTATGCCCTTGGCAGAACCACTTACCACATTCGAGCCCATAAAGCAGATGTTGTCCAAGTCAACAATACAGCCCGAGTGCTTGCGCTGTCTTGACAGATTGGGATATTTCTCAATAGAATCCGACTCACCCGACAAGCTCGACTGGCTTACAAACAAGTCTTTCGACTCTATGATGCGTATGTCGGCAGGTATCATGTCGCCTGCCGAGAGCATGACAACATCGCCTGGCACAAGTTCCTCATTGCTTATCTCATCGCCAGGTGAACCGCCACGACTTGCAGCTCCTGCTCTAATCACATAACAAGTATTTGTCACCATCTTCTGCAATGCCTCACTCGAACGGTTGGCTTTCCACTCCTGGCAGAAGCGAAGTATGGTACTAAGGATTATCATGGTCGAAACGACGATGATTGAAGTCCAATCCTTGTCGGCCGGATCAGCCATCCACACATCCATGACAAACGAGACAGCCACCAACACGGTGAGCACACCCACAAAGGGATTGATGAACGCCTTGGCAAGCATCACCAACGGACGCTTCTTCTTTTCGTGCTCAATCTCGTTCTTTCCATAAAGCGACTGACGCTTCTCAACCTCTTCGTCGACGAGTCCTAACGATGTGGTCTGGAAGTAAGCAAACACTTCCTCAATTGGTGTCTTTGCTGCCATCAATACCCTCTCGGCATTGAAGGTCTTCTGTACTTTGTTCTTTTTAGTATTCCACATAATGCTTTTCTTTTATGGATTTACTATGTTTTTTGTTTCGCGGTGCAAAACTACTCAAAGTATTCCGTAGCATCAGTTAGAAATTTATTAGAACGGTATTAGAAAGTTATTAGAGCCACTGCTCCACATATAATCGCCACTACACATTAATCTACAAAGAAAGAAGAAAAAGCATGGATATTTGAAAAAACCATTGTATATTTGCAATAAGAAACCAACGAGTTGGATATTATGGTAAAGACAAACAATAGAAGATTGCCAGTAGGCATCCAGTCTTTTGAGGAAATGAGAAAGGAAGGATACCTTTATGTTGACAAGACTGATATTATCTGGCAACTTGCCAATGAAGGAAAGAAGTATAATTACCTGAGCCGCCCACGCCGCTTTGGCAAGTCGGTGCTTGTCGATACTCTCGAAGCTTACTTCATGGGAAAGAAGGAACTATTCGAGGGATTGAAGATAATGGAAATGGAGAAGGAATGGGTGAAGCGACCTGTCATAAGGCTCGATATGAGTCAGGCTGGCGCTGGACCTGAAACTGTGCGTAGTTATCTGGACAATGCTTTTCATACTTTAGAAACAGAGTATGAAATTGTTGTACGCCAAGATAGTTCTCTTGCCGTAAGATTCAATAATATCATTGAGGGTGCTTACAACAAAACTGGACAGCAAGTGGCTATCCTCATAGACGAATACGACTCTCCATTGCAACATTCATGGAAGACTCCACAGCATGAAGCATGCACCTCTATATATAGAGAGGTGTTTGCCATATTGAAAGCCGACGACAAATACGAGAAGTTTGTCTTTATCACAGGTATCACCAAGTTTACGCAAATATCGCTATTCTCTGTGCTCAACAATCTGAGCAACATCAGTTTTGAGCCAGAATATGCTGCCATCTGCGGTATTACCAAGGAAGAGGTGCTGCATGATTTCAAGCCAGAAATCAATAAGCTGACAGAATATGAGGGCTGGACATTCGATGAAGCAGTAGCACAGTTGACTGCATATTACGACGGCTATCATTTCAGTCGCCGCAACATGGTGGACGTATTCAGTCCTTTCAGCCTTATCAATGCACTGGCTGATTCTGACCTTAAGAACTACTGGGCTTCGTCTGGTGCAACCTCGTTGCTTCCTAAGTTTGTGGATGATATGGAGATTCGTTTGAAAGATTTTGATAATTGTGCCTTATTAAGCACAATTATAGAAACTTCTGACGTGACGGGCGGCGGACCGGAGCTGTTTCTTTACCAATCGGGCTATCTCACTATTAAGGGTTACATGAACGGAACTTACCTTTTGGGCATTCCTAACTTTGAGGTAAAACAAGCATTAAACGAAATTGTATTTCCTACGCTTGCCATGCGCAAGAGTAACGACATGCAATCGACACAGGCTTTTCTTAATCTCTACCTCAGCGTGGGCAATCTCCCCGAAGCCATGAAATGCCTGAAGGCTCTCATCGCGGATGTACCCTATAGCAACAAGAAGCTTGCAAGCATGGATATGGAGGAGCGCTACCGCCTTATTATGAACACAATATTCAATGCTATCGGTTGCCGCGTGGAAGTAGAGAAGATGATTGCTACTGGCAGAATATATATGGTTGTACAAACTACCAATTATATATATGTATTGGAACTGAAGCTAAGTAACAATGGCGGTATTGACGCAGCAACCGAGCAAATAAGAGCCAAGCAATATATTGAGCCGTTCAAAGCTGACAAACAAAAAGTTGTTGCTCTTGCCATAGAACTGGACGAGAAAGGAAAAGGATTGGTAGACTGGAAGGAAGTGGATTAAATAAGATTTTAAATCATATCATATTCTACTTCACAAACCTCAGCCTTACCCACAACCACCGTGGTATCATTGCCCATACAGCCACAAGCATGCGATAGCGCCAGTCGATTGTTACGGTCTCTTTGCCTTGCATCACAGCCTTAACTATGGAGCGTGCAACACTATTAGCCGAGAGTTGCAAGGGGAAATGGCTTCCGGCTATAAGGTCGGTAGCTACGAAGCCGGGACGTATGTCGGTGATATGGATACCGAGTCGGCGCATGCGCGACTGCTGGGCAAGACATTCAAGATAGTGCGACTGAAAACGCTTGGTGGCTGAATAGGCCGGTGCTGCTCCCAATCCACGTGTGCGTGCTATGGAGGTGATGCAAGCCATTTGTCCACCTTTATTATTATTGGCAAGCCAACTGTATGCTGCCGTAACCATACGTGTGAAGCCCAAGCCGTTGGTCTCCACGGTCTTCATCTCGCGGTCGATGTCAAGCTCGCAGTTCTCCCACCCTATTCCCGAGCTATGGAAATAGAGATCCATACCGCCAAGCTCGGTTATAAGTTCATTGAGCTGCTGTGGCGCAACCTCATCCCTTACGTCTATCTGTCGATAAGCCTTGATGTTCTCGTTTGACTTGACTATAGCTTCAAGCCTATCAACACGTCGTCCGGCTACACCGACAATGTATCCTCGTTCGGCAAGAAGACAAGCCACGTCGAGTCCTATACCCGAAGTGGCTCCTATTACTATTGCTTTTTTCATTGACTCGTATACATTATTATTATGGAACTCTCACTACATCTACCACATGGCTACCTGCCCCTATCAAGTCGGCACGCTCAGATATGCACTTCTGATATTCTATGAAACGGGCAAATGTCTCGTCGCTCATACGGTTGAGTCGTGTGCGCATATAGTCGGAAGCTCCGTCAGGCGAGAAGATAGTGACACGCTCCAAACATGCACATTCGTCCAGACGGTTGATGTCATCAATACGTACATAGTCGTAGAGCTCGTCGGCTGATGCCTGTATGTGGAAGTTGTTGTCGACGGCTCCACGCTCAAGCAAGCCTTCTATGCGGTCTTCGTCAAAACAGTAGGACAGTATGCTGTACTCGTTCATCAAGTAAGCTACGAATATCAGTCCGCCAGGTTTGGTGACGCGCTTTGCCTCGTTCAGTGCCTTTAGTTTCTCCTCGTCGCCAATGAGATGATAGAGCGGACCGAGCAACAGCGTAACATCTGCCATTGCTGTAGGCAGGAACGGCATGTTGCGTGCGTCGCCCTGCACAACGTCGGCAGTAGGCTCACGCTTGAGGAACACTTCGATGTTGCGTCGCACCAGTTCTACAGCCTTCACCTTATAGCCTTCTGCCATAAGAGCCGATGTGTAGCGACCGGTTCCTGCACCTATGTCGAGCAGCTGCATGTCGGGAGTTATGAACCTACGCAGATGGTGCATTGTGGTTTCAAACTCTACAATGCCGTGTCTACGCTGCAAGCGAAGGTCTTCGGGATGTTTGTTGTAATGTTTCTCTATATTGGATAATGCCATATTTTTTTAGTTGAGAGTTGAGAGTTGAAAGATGAGAGTTGAGAGTTGAGAGTTGAGAGTTGAGAGTTGAGAGTTGAGAGTTGAGAGTTTTGATATGCTGTTTCTTCTAACAACGATAACACCCAACAAAGGTAATCATAACTTTCAATTCCCAACTCTCAATTCTCAACTTTCTCAACTCTCAACTCTCTCAACGCTTAATACATCCTCCACGATTTGCTCGTCGAGCAAACGGTTGTCCTTAAGCAACTGCTCCACATCGTATCTGTCGTAGAGTCCTTTCTTGATGCCACATACAAGCACCTTCATATCTGACGTACCGTAATATGAAGCTATGCGTTCGCCAAAGCCACCATCCTTGCAGCCGTCTTCAAGTGTTACAACAAGCTTATGGTTCATCTTCAAGGCTTCGAGCGCTTCGGTATCCACATCATTCAGGTAGCGTGGATTGATGAGCGTAGCATCAATACCCTTATCGGCAAGCATACGCACCACGTTCTCACCCTTCTGATAGAACGAGCCTGAAGCAATGACAGCCACCTCAGAACCATTGTGCATCACCTTATATTTTGACTCATAACTATACTCTTCGTCCACATTATCTGTTGTATGAACTACGCCGTTGCTCGGCACACGAATGGCTATAGGCTTCTTGTCCTGAAGTATTGCCCAACGCATCATTGCGAAATATTCCTCGCATGTGGTAGGAGCAAGATAGATGAGTCCAGGAATGCTGCAGAGCATAGGTATGTCGAAGAGGCAGATGTGGGTGATGTCGTTCATCGAGTTCACTCCGCCTCCTACTACATTGATTACGGCAGGATTGGAATTGATGCAAAGATCCTGTGCTATCTGGTCGTAAGTGCGCTGGATGAATGTGCTATATACCGTCCATACCGGACGCAGTCCACCCTTAGCCATACCCGAAATCATAGCCACAGCCTGCTCTTCGGCAATACCCATGTCAAGATGTTGCGAGCCAGCCTCCTTGCGCTTGTCGGCAGTAAAGCCTGCAGCTGTAGGCGTTCCTGCTGTGACGGCAATGAGGGTTTTGTCATGCTTCATCTCGCTCAGCATCCAGTCAGAGAAGAGCTCAGGATATGTCTCGCATGGTTTTACCTCGGGCATTGTTCCATCGGCATTGCGAACCGGTCGACTACCATCATCAAGATTGAACGGCATTCCCCAATGCCAAGCTTCCTTGTCGTTTACGGCAGGGGCATAGCCGTGACCTTTCTCTGTGTGGATATGAACAACTGTAGGGCGGTTGGTATCCTTCACACTACGGAACACTTCTATTAGGCGTTCTATGTCGTTGCCTTCCTCCAGATACTTATACTCAAATCCCCATGCCTTAAACCAGTTGTGCTCACACTCGCCACGGCTCTCGCGAAGCGCACGCAGATTCTTGTATATACCGCCATGGTTCTCGGCAATAGACATCTCGTTGTCGTTTACAACGATGATGATGCCCGTGCCAAGCTCAGAAGCCTCATCGAGTCCTTCGAATGCTTCACCACCCGACAGCGAACCGTCGCCAATAATAGCTATGATATTCTCCTTGGTTCCCTTTACGTCGCGTGCCTTCTGCAGTCCGGTTGCAAGACTGATGGATGTGGAAGTGTGGCCCACCTCAAAGTTGTCGTATTCGGGACACTCTGCAGGAGAAGAATAGCCCGATATGGCGTTCATATCGTCTACATCGCCAAGGAACCCTGAGGCACGGCCCGTAAGCACCTTGTGTGGATAGCACTGGTGGCTGACGTCGAACACGAACTTATCCACCGGAGCATTGAACACATAATGCAGCGCAACGGTAGCCTCAACAAATCCGAGGTTAGGACCTATATGTCCGCCATGCTTGCTTACACGGTTGAGCACAGCGCGGCGTGTCTCGTCGGCCACAACCTCAAGGGCTTTGATGTCCAGCTTCTTCAAGTCGGCAGGATTCTGTATCTTCTCTATATACATTGCTTATTAGTTGTTTTGTTTGTTACTGTTTTACACTGCAAAGTTAAGCATTTTAGCAGATAATAGCCATACCTTAAATTCAGAAATTATTACCTGCATTACCATAAAAGGTTGAAATAAAAAAAAGTTTGCCCCTTTTCACAAAGAGACAAACTTATTGGAGAAAAATGTATTCCAATTTACTTCTCTATACTTAAAAATTTATTCCAATATAAAAACAATTACTTAAACCTCAGCAGAGAAGCCTTGCTATTATAATTCTCCTGTAACGTCATCTGGTTCTTGGCGAAGTCGAACTGCAACTTAACGCTGCTCATCCAGTCTACATAATGTATCTTTACATTCAGCTTACCGTCATTGGTCCAACCATAGCTGGCACTTGCCTTGAACGGAGATGTAAAGCCAGAGAAAGCACCCTTGGTGTCGCCACGCGCATTTGACGGGAACTTTGTAGCCACTTCAGACAATGTCCATTCGCGATAGCCACACTCAATGTCATTGGTTCCACACTCCTCGGTGTCAATGACAAGCTTAAGGTTCTTGCCGTCCTTCACGATGCGAACGCTCTTCCAGCCATTGACATTCTTGTCGAAAGTAAATGTCTTATTGAGAACAGCTTTGCTTGTGGCTGCCGATTTGCCTTCGGCGTAAGGCAGCACGTATGAGGCTGATTTCTTCTGCAAGCGCCTGAAGTCGGCAGCCGACTTTGTCAATGCTCCACTCTTTATTGCACCGAGCACATTCTTGAACAGCATATGCTGCTCTCTTTTTCCTGCATCGCCTTTTGTTATCACCTGTGTAACCACAGCCACCATATCCTCATTAGGCATCACGATGACATATTGGCCATAAGCACCGTCGGCACGAGCGGTGTTGGGATTGTCGCACTTCCACATCTGGTAACAGTAGCTGTCGCCTCCTGTCTCGCTCACGTGTGGCTTCATCATTTCATCAACCCACGATGCGGGGATAATCTCCTTGCCCTGCCAAGAACCCTTGTTTAAGAGCAGTTGTCCAAACTTAGCCAACGATTCAGACTGCAGATACAGTCCCCATCCGCCACAGTTGATACCTTCGGGACTTGTCTCCCAGTTGGCCTCGGTGATGTGGAGTGGCTCGAACATACGCTGCTTCAAATAGTCGAACACAGTCTGTCCTGTAACTTTCTGTATGATGGCAGCGAGCAGATAGGTATCCATAGAGTCGTACTTGAACTTAGTTCCCGGCTCAGCCACCACGTCAATGGCGAGATATTTCTTAACCCACTCTGTCTCGTTGTTGCGCACATCGTCAGTCTGATTGAATCCTGAGTTCATGGTGAGCAAGTCGCGTATGGTGATGGCAGCCAGTCGTGACGACACCTTCTCCGGCAAGAGGTCGGGGAAGAAGATGGCGAGACGGTCGTCGATGCGCAGCAGGTTCTCCTTTATGGCGATGCCGATGGCAGCACATGTAAATGTCTTGCTTGCCGAGAAAAGGGTATGACCATATTCTGCCTTAAATGGAGACGGGTGAATCTCGCCGATAACCTTGCCGTGGCGCATAAGCAGCACGCTGTGTATCTCGGTGTCCTTGAGACTCATTACAGAGTCAAAATAGTTGGCTATAACTTTTGAGCTGATGCCCACCGATTCTGGTGTGACACGTGGCAGCTCGTTGATCTGTGCCGTTGCCGACTGTGTGGCGCATGCAATAGCCACGACTAGCAGCATTGCCTTAATGCTGGATGTGAAATGATTTGAGATTTTCATAATCGTATATGTTATTTAAGATGTTAGTGTATTCTTTAGAATTTTATATTGGCTGAGAAGCTCACCTGGAAAGGCAGGATGTATTCGCCTGCAAGCACGGTACCGTCAAGGCCAGTGGCATCCTCGCGTGTGTCGGCGCTCGGGATGGTGCCTTGCGCTCCGCTCTGTCCGAGGAAGTTGGTGACGTTGGCTGAGAGTGTGAGGTTCTTGTTGCAGTTGTAGCTCATGCCGCCGAATGTCTCCCAGCGTCCCTTGAAGAACACCGAATTGCCCACATTCACATACTGCTTGCCGTAATATCTGAAATTAGCCCATATCGCAAACGGACCTACAGAATAACGCGGATCAAGCTCCATCAGGAACTTCGAGATTTTGGTAACGGTCATCGACTTGAAGTTATATTCCTTCCACGATGTGCTGAACGAATAGCCACTGTATTTAGGAGCCTGCAATGTGACACGTGCGTGGAGCTGGAATCCCTTGAAGAGATTGAGCATAGCATCAGTTGTCCATCCTAAGGTCTTGATGGTGAATGAGTTTGCCACCATCTCGGTCTGTGTGGGGTTGTCAGGATTAGTTACATAGAGATTGTTCACATTGTTGTTACGTGTAGCATATGTAAGAGCACTCACGAGGTTCACCCAACTGCTGTTGTAGAACACGCCTGCCTGACCCACGAACGAGTCGCGGCTCTTGAACATTGGCGCTGTGCGTCCAGAGTAAGCCTCAAGATGACGGAACTGGCGCAAGAAATTGCCCTCGGCTGTCAATCCGAAATTGTCGGTGATGTTCCATTTTGGCGCTACAGCGAATGCAAAGTTCAGTCCGTTCTGCTTATGGTTGACCTGAGTTATGGTCTTGCCATCTTTGTCAGTTCCGCCAATCTGGAAGTAATGCTGTGTGCCGTCGGCTCCAGTCCATGTCGCACGTGGATTGGCTATGTCGTCTACGTCTACCGACGACCATTCGAAGCGTGCTCCATAGCTGAGGCGGAACGAATGAGTGGGTTCCCACTTGTCGAACACGTATGCAGCCAGCTTATTCTCGAAGCCCTTGTCATACTCAGAGCCATTGTTGAAGTTTGAGTAAGGCGATGTGGCGCCGTTGATGAGCAACTTTCTGGGGTTGGCAGCCACCTCATGGTAGTAGGCTGTTGTAGAGCGTGCATATCTCACATTGGTAAACAGCTCGTCTACACCAACAGTCCAGCTGTGGTCGGCCTTCTTGCCTACAAGCTGGGCGTTGAAGAATCCGTCGGTGACACAGATATGATTGAGCTGCGACGTGCGTCCCTGGATGAGTCCGATGTAAGTGTCGCCAGTGTCGGCATACTTAGCCGTAACGCCATCCTCGGTATTGAGCACACTTGTTGCCACCTGGTCGCCAGTCCATCCTGAGCTATTGGTCATGCGTCCGCGCAGGTTGAGTGTCCAGTCGTTTTGAAGCGGCTTGCTGAAGTAGACGCTGCCCTCGTGGGTCTTGACGTGTATACCGTCAAAGAGGTTGGTCTGCTTACGCTCTCCGCTTTCCATGTCGATGTATTCCATCATGCCGTCAACGGGCAAGTAAGAGTCGTGTCCGATGCGGAATCCGTTCACCTTGCTCACACTACCGTCACTGTTCCAACGGAATGGTGCGTATTTGGCAAGACTCGTCAGGTTGTGCACATCATTGTATTTATACATAAATGTTAGTGACGAGCCGTCGTTCCAGCGTTTTGTCAGTCCGGCTGTGTAGAACTGGCTGCGGTCGACAAACTGTGCGAACTTAAGATTGAAGCATCCAGGGTCGAAATTGTTGTAGGCGCTTGCTGTGAAGCTCCAACCCTTACCCAATGGTCCCGAGAGATTCAGGTCGACATTCTGCGAGCCAAAAGTATTGACGCTGTACTTCATCTTGCCCTTAAACTTATCGCCGCCAAGCTCAGCCCATGAGTCGACACCGTAACCAATCTCACCCTCTATGATAGCAACATGCGGCATATCCAACATTCCCTGGCGGGCAAGAAGCTGCTCCGAACGCCAGTGGTTGCTTGTGGTGTTGGGCCAATAATAGAATACTGACGGCAGACCATTGAACATCACGGCTGTGTAGTTCATCGGCAAACCTATTTCCACCTGACGCGGCTCTGTGGTGCTCTTTGCATTGAGCATGATGCCACGGTCAGACCCCTTCTCTACCACAGAGTCTTTACGCTGTTGTATAGGCGCATTATTATTTAACTGTGTGTAATTGTTGGCTTCGTTGACGTTTGTACCGTCATGTGCCATGTTGTTAGCCAAGCCGGCGTTTGGCATTAAAGACAATGCCGTTGCAGCCACAAGGCTTGAAGACAATAAATGTTTACTTATCATGCTTTTAGGTTTTATAAAATTATTAACTTCAAGTGCTTAAACTTTTCGGTTGCAAATTTAGAGATAAAACCTAACGAAAAAAACAAATACACCTTCCGTGCGAAAGTGTATAGATATAACCAGCTGAAATACAATACATTAACATAATATATCTAAAATTATATACACTATGTTATACACTTGTACATAACGTAGCTTGAGATTGTAAGTATATAAAAAATGTTGCGTTGGTGTCAAAAAAAGCAAGCCAACGCAACATTAACCAGTTTTTTAGTCGCGCTTCAGGTAATGGATATCCTTCAGGTGCTGATAAAACTCCTCATTGGTATAGTCGGTAGAGCTGAATACCACTGTCTTGTAGTGCTTGATGGTATTGAGCGAATAGTTGAGGCTCGACATAAGCTCATTGTTGCTGCTTATGCCAAGACGTATGAGTGCGAATACCCTCATTTCTGGAGTAAGATGGTTGGCTTCGATGTTGGCAGGACGCGAGTCGGCTCTGAGCAAACCATAAAACTGTTCGACAAACTGCGGGAATATGCTAAGAATAACACGGTCAATCATTTCATACTCCTTCTTGCCGCTGTTCTGACGTTTCAGAATTATGTCCTTAGCGTCTTGATAGTCGCCTATAGTAAGTCGTCGGCTCACATTCTTGAAGAATTCGGCATCGCGCTGGCGTCGTGCCGCCGCATCGGAGATGACGTTACCAAACACAGCGATCTTGATGTCGTTGGCTTCATTGAGCTGTGCGTTTATGTGGGCTATGGTCTGGTTGCGCTGATGCAGGCTGTTGTTCTTGCGTCTTATCACCACAAAACATACGCACAACGCAATGACTGCCACTGCAAGTACAAAGGCAACAGCTATCAGCACATCATGCTGACGCTTTATGGTCTGGTACATATTGTCGTGGATGGTGGGATAAAACTGCGACACCTCATACACACGGTACATACTGCCATACTGCTTGGCATTGTGCATAGCAATAACGCTGTATCTGTAAGCCTCCTCATTGTGCTCGATGACAGACATCAGTTCGGCAAGCTTGCGCATCACGGGATATTCTATAGAGCCAAGCCTTATCTGCTCTTCTGCCGACAAAGCCATATAGCGTGCGGCATCGGCAAGATTTCCGGCTCCCATAAGCGTGAAGCCTGCATTGCCAAGTTGATAAGCATACTCCTCGGAGCCCTTCTGGCATTGTGGCACCAGCTGCAAGGCATAGCGCGCTGCCTCATGGTATCGGCATAGATGAAAGTTGTATTCCATGAGCATGCGCGTAAGCTGGTAGGTGCTGTCAGGGAACTCATGCTTCACCTTGTTATATATACTCATCATCTTTGCAGAGTGGATGCCATCGGGACGTCTGCCGTATGGTGATACAAAGCCGTTCTCAAACTCGATGTCAAACTTCAGCTCATAGTATCTCAACAGCGCCTCACCTTGCAATGACGCTCCGTTTATTGTGCCGATAGCATTGTCGGCTTCACGAAAAAATCCGCCTTTAACGAGAAGTGCCGTTTCTGCAAGCGTCGCCTCCACAGCGAGGCAGACGTCACCAGCTTTGTGTGCCTCAGCCTTTGCAGCCAAAGCGTAGGCCAATGATTTATCGAAGTTTACAAGCGAATACTCGTGCTGAAGGTTCATCAAGGCATTAAAGCGCTCACGATGACCTTTGGCTTGTTGCAGCCTCTCTATGCCGCTGTTTATACGGTTTTGTTTCACAGCGTTGTACTTCGCTGTGTCGGCAATGATAGCGTTGAGTTTGTCAAGACACATTTTTGTGCTGCTCCATATCTCGTTTTTATCTTTCGAACGAGTAAATGTTTGCGACAGTCCCTTATAGTCCATACCTTTGCCGTTTGTTTGAGCAGACATGGACAGCGACAAGCACAACATAATGCCGATAAACAATAGTCTTTTAATAAACATGCTATAGCAAATTGATTGGTTTGAGATTCAAAGATAATAAATAATTGCTTGATTAGTATAATATGGTTATGTTTTCTTTTGCAAAGATACCTAATATTGGGTAAAAACATTATACAAAAGGCATTTTTTCTGCATCTCATTATCCACTAAGAGACATTTGCCGTAACTTTGCGCATCAAGAAACAAAGAATTATCAGGATGAACCAGAAGAAATCAAAACGATGGATGATGCCCAAGGCATTGCTCATCATCCCGGTAGCTACATTGGCTATCGGCGTATTTGCCAACAACGCGGCTGTCAATAATACAACAACCCAAAACGACATAGACGCCATTACCACGGCTACCGAGACTTACAGCCAGCCCGTAGCCAAACAGAAAGCCAAGAAGCCTAAAAAACAGAAAGGCCAAAAGCAGAAGAGACAGAAAGAAGCTAAGCCGAAGAAGCTGAAAGACCATAAGACGTATACTGTGGAGAGGGATTCGGCTAACGCAAAATAACTACTAATAGCCAACATTCCCGAAAAGACTTCGGGATAATAATAAAAAAACTTACACGACAAAGGGGGCGAGACTTTGCCGTGTAAGATAATTTATGAATTAAAAATGATTCACCCCGCATATTTTTTCCGAGTCTTCGACTTGCCTTATACAGATTCTGCTGATTTTACTGAGAAACTACAGACTCACTTTTCTATTGTACGAACAGGGCCTTGGCATCTGTTGGTACGAACTTATTCGTGAATTATTCATCGTATAAAATTAATTTGAACAGTTACTTAACAATATTTATTTGTATATCTTCACCACGCTGCCATCCTGCTGGCGAACGATATTCAGCCCCTTCTGCAGGCTCTGTACTCTGTTGCCGTTCAAGTCGTATACAGCTGCCGGCATTTTGCCACCGTCTGCTGCAACAGAACCGATGCCAAGGGCGATATGCTCATCGTCCATAGGCTGTATGTTGCAAGAGCCCCACAGAGGGTCAGCCTTATATGTCTCAAGATACTGCGGAAGCACATACACCGTAACGTCTTTCGTTATCCATGATATGACGGTGTTGCTGCCCTTGTCGGTGAAACCGTATGGCACGGGCATATAGTTGTATATGGACTTCAGCTTGCAGCCGTTGAAGGCGTTGTTGGCGATATAGTTCAGCGTATAGGGCAACGAGATGTTCTTCAATGCTGTGCAGCCAGAGAAAGCATAGTCGCCAATGCTCTCCAAGGCAGAATTGGCTTCGAAATTCAGCTTGACGAGGGCAGAGCAACCGGCAAACATCGATTCTGGAAAGAACTTCACATCCTTGCCTATCGTCACCTTCTCCAGTCCAGTGCAGAATTCGAACAGACCGATATTCTTAGCGTAGTAGTAATCCTTCTCCCACTCGCCGCTGGCGTTATACACCACGGAGATGAGCGAACTGTTATTTGCGAAAGCACTGTAGCCTATCTGCCTTACCGATGCCGGCACAGTAACACTCTTCAGCTTCGTCGATTGGAACGCTTCAGAGCCAATAATCTCAATGCCGTCGGGCAAATCACATTTCTCCACATAAGCAGGGCAGAATCTTTCGCCTATTCTCTTTATCGTAGACGGCAGTACGATGGTTTTCAGATTGGCAAAATAATCTCTGTATCTATCCGTAACCATTTCATTTGCTATATTCTCCGTTCCCTCACGCAGCACCCATTTCTCGGCAACTACAGGATTGTCTTGGTAATAATATTTAATGGCAGCATTGCCGAGATACAGAATCTCGTTCTCCTTTGCGTTGGTTTCATACCATGGAGTCCACTCAAATGCGTCTTTTTCAATCTCGCATGTTGCCGGCAGATGCGACTCTATGTTCTTCAGCCCAGATCCCACAAAGGCATATACACCGATATATCCCAATGACTCTGGCAGCACCACACTACCTAACGATTCGCATCCACCGAAAGCGTTTCCGCCAACATAGTAAAGTTTGTCCGACAGTTTCAGGTCGCTCAAGGCATAACATTGCCTAAATGTCTTATCCGGTATGGAGTCGACATTGGAGAGGTCGGCAGCCGTGATGTTAGAACCAGAGAAGGCACTGAAGCCTATCTTCTCCACACGGCTCAGGTCTAATGTAGTGACGGCTGCATCCTCGAAGGCGTACTCGCCGATTTCCTTTACTGCTGGGATGTTATGATACACGAGTTTTTTACAACCTCTGAAAGCTTTCTCTCCAACGCTCTCCACTGTCTGCGGCACCGTGATACTCACCACGCTGCTGTAGGAGCACAGGTATTTGCCCACCCGAGGCAGACCCTCCGGCAATACCACGCGCTTCAGGGTCTTCATATTGGCGAAGAGTCCGCCAAGGTCCATCGTGTATATCTTTGTAACGGAGCTGCCGCCGCCGAGTCCGTTGGAGCTGCTGCTCTTCTCTTCCTTCTCCTCTGTAGAGAGATACCATTTCGTTGCAGCCTCACTGAAGCCAACATCGCGGTATGATTCAAGCACCGTGGAGTAGCATCCGCCGTCGGCAACCAGTGTGATGCCGCTGAGGTCAACGCTCTGTAAGTTTGCCATCCTGCCTGCCATGCTGCGGATATAGGCAAGGTCTTCGGAGTTTACCGGACCGCTGACAATAAGATTCGTTATCTCCTCCACATCGAGGTCAACGCATTTCTCGCGCAGCGTTCCTGCCTCATCGAGCTTTATGTTCACCGGCTCGCCATCGATAGCCACGTCAACAGGCTTCACTGTTACCTTCAGTGTCGCCGTGCCTGCCGGATAGTCCGAGTACTTGCCATAATGGGCTATGACATTCGTTGTGCCAGGTTTCAGTGCGATGGCGGAATAGTCGATATAAAGGTTGGACGACTGGTTGGAATAAAGGGCAATGACCGACGGGTCATCCACCTCGATATACTCGAAGTTCACCCGATAGCTCTCTGATGTGAGGTCGGGCAACAGCTGGGTCTCGCCTTGGTTCAGCTCTATCGACTCTGTGGCGAACTTCACACCGGCATCCTTGTTGCCGTTGAATTTGATGCTTTTCAGATTGAATGTCTGTCCTTTGTATACGCGGAACTTGATTTCTATTTTCCCTGTCATATCACCTTCAAACGTGTAGGAGCGTTTGGGGTAGAACACGTAAGGATCCTTCTGGCCTCGCAGCTCCGGACATTCCATGCCCTCAACCCTCAGCATACGCACAGCCTTTGCCGATTTCGCTTCGCCGCATATTGACAGACTGGTTACATGGTAGCGCTCTTTTGACGTGATGGTCACCTCGTGGTTCACATCATCATTGTTGACAAACGAGATTATCTCGCCATCTTCATCCTTATCAATCATGTAGTAGAAGCTTTCACTGTCGGTAGAGATGTCAAAAGCCTCAAATATATATGTATTTTCAAAACTGAACTCCTGCTGTGCCAATGCGTGTGTGGCTATAAAGAGGAGGAGCAAGGAAAGGGTTTTTCTTATAGTCATAAGAATATATAATGTATTAGTGTGTTAATAATGGAATCGCTCCCGCTCTTGCATCGTGATCCGGCACAAGGGCGAGAGCGACAATTCGTTTTTTTTTTCTATTGTATGGACTTAAAACCAAAACGGCCAAATGACCAATCTGGGTTAAATCTTTTCAAAGTCCTTTATCTTTGCCGACGGCTTGATGAAGGAGATTTTGAAGGCGATGTCCAGATCCATATCCGACGGTATAGCGTTCACGAAGTCCTGTCCCTCCTTCGTTATGTCTTCGTCGGGGATTCTAATCATCACGTTGCCCACAACCACATCAACGCCGAAGTCGGCATTGTATTCAAACCTTGCGCCTTTAGCCTTCTTCAGAGTTTCGGCAAGCGGTGCGCCTACAGTTATTGTCGTTCCGCCCGCCTCAATGCTTTTGGCAGTAGGAGCGTCTGCTGCCGCTTTCTTTTCATTAACAGACATTTCCGCTGTTTCGGCTTGCGCAACCGATGAATCAGTTGACAAAGTGTCGCTTGTTTGAACAGAATCCTTGCTGTGGTGCGTTGCAGTAGTCTTGTTGCCACATGCAGAAAATACAATTATACCAGAAATAATAACGGCTGTAACGATTGTTTTTCTCATAAAATAAAAAATATTTTAGTTAGTAACTAAGTATATGTTATTCCTACTATCAAACTCGTTGTAGTATTGGTTTCCATCTAATTACAAAAGTAGCAACGTTGGGCTAATAACACAAATTTATACATTAAAAATATTGTTATGCAACAGTAAAACAAGTATTTCTCGTAGGTGTAAAACGCTATTTGACAAGACGACACATGAGCAACGTCATCGCTGCATGGCAGACACCAGTTGCTCCCTTAACGTTTCCACTCCAGGAAAGCTTGTCTTTTGATAGGTTATCTTTCCTTCCTTATTTACAACAAAATACGTAGGGATGCCTGAGAACTTATATATTTTGGCAAGAGCATCAGCCTGTTCTTCAGTCAATCGCACATGCACACCACTAATTGTCTTTATCATCTCGCCCCATTTATCTACAGGCGATGAGGCATCGGCTATATAAACATACACCACATCAGTAAGTTGTTCTTTCAAAGGACGAATGGTAGTCATTGCTGCCTTGCATGGTATGCACCACGTGTTCCAAAAATCGATGAGTATAGCTTTACCTTTATACCTATCTGTTATTGTGGGCAATATCTGCTGGGCAGACATCTTGGGGTCTATGTCAATAATAGATAAGTATGAAGAAGAGGTATTGGCTGTCTTTTTAATCTCTGCCATTTTTTCTTTGGCAGCCGACAGTTGCGACTTCAAGTCTTCGTTGTTGGCAAAAAGCAATTCGCGCACCATGCCGTTGGCTATGCTGTCATGAGCCGCTGCCATCTGTTGCTCGGTGAGAGGACGCTTGCGGTTGAACGAACGACTTAGACGCTTGCCCACAGCGATATCGTCAAGCAATGGGTCGGCAGATATATATTTACGACGAAGAGAAGACGTGAAGTCCCTGAGATAAGAATAATACCGTTGATTCTTGGAGTGAAGTACAGCGAGTTTTTCCAGCGGCTTGAAGTAAGACACGGTGTCAATACTCATGTCGGCACGTGGCACACCTCTTTTACCAGCTATCATTGGGGCCATAGATATATTGTTCTTAAAGCCAAACAGAGCCGAGGCATAATTCATAGACAGGATGCTCTGCGCCAATGTTCGGGTGGCAGAGCCAATAGCTGCATTGGAATTGATGGCTGCCAATAGTCGTTCATAACTCTGCTGCACATAATCGCGGTATTGCAACGGTGTCATACCACAAATATCATCAAAGGATGTAACGCCAAACACATCAATCTTTGTCTTTACGCTCTGCAATTCGGTATCTATAGCAGCGTGTTTGCCTTCAAACCACACATAGTTTTTGACGTTAGCATCGTTTGCAAAAAGATGCGTTGCGGCAAGAGTAAGTGTTGGCAGGTCGATGGTTACGGTTGTAGTGTCATTAGGTACGGCAAGAAATGGTATCTCCGTTCTGTTTACACGTATTGTTGCTACAGTTGGCAATATCGCATTGGCGCTGACTTGACAAGTACCATCTACGCTTATAGAGTCATGTTCGTATGGCATGCGGTATGGCGAGAACCAATTGTCAGCAATAATATCGAGCGTGGTCTTGTATTCAGGTTTATATCCAAGCAATCGTACGGCTACAACTGTCTTGCCAAGATTAAGGTCGGTTGATGGCAACTTGCTGTTCTTATCAAGCGCTTGCTGCAATAAGTGTTGCGGAATATTAGCCTGCGGACGTTTGCCATCGAGACGCACACCATAAATGTTCCAACCTGAATTGTCGGCTGTTTCACGAAAGTCAAACTCTGTCGTTGTCTCAGGCATTGGTTTAAAGCGCAATGTGGCTGCAACATATCCACATTCGGGCACTTTCACGAATACACCTTTAGGCAACTGCTTGCTGCCTATATAGTCATATTTCACTCCATTTGCCATAATAGAGGCATGAGAATCTATGCCTACATCGCCACTCGCCTGATATATTTTCACGTCAAGAAGGGTAGCTTTCTTGTCGAGCGTCACACGCTCAATCTCTAATTTGTGATTGTTTGAGCCTAAGAAGTAAGGACGCTCAACTACTCGCTTGGCTTGTGCCGTCGTAGCAACAAGCAACATCAGAAAGGCAACAAGCGATAAGGCTTTCTGACGTGAATGCTTTGTGTTCATGTTATTACTGGTTTTGTTTGCAATAAATAAAATGGTGTTGCAAAAGTACAAAATAAAACGACTATTCATTATAAAAACTACGCTTTTCTGAAAGACTTTCACTAACTTTGCATAAGATAGGCTGCACCTCGGCAATTGAAGCAAGCTTCATTGCGCTCGGTTTGCACTATCTTTGCATAAGATAGGCTGCACCTCAGCATGCCACGGAATATCTAGTGTAAGTAAAAAAACAACAGCTATATGGAAAACATCGAAGTAATGGTGATTCTATTCATCATTGTTGTGCTGGGCTATACCTTGTGCAAGCTTGGCTACATGGGCGACCGATTCGACCAGAAGTTATCATCAATAGTTATAGACATAACGTGTCCGGCATTGATTTTGTCGTCGGTAATGGGTAAGGAATTGCCCGACCGCACATTAATCTTACCTCTACTCGGAGTAGGTTTTCTTACCTATATACTTCTGCTTGTGTTTGGATTCTGGGTGCCACGTCTTGTTAGCAAAAACCGCGACGAACAAGGCATGATAGGGTTTGCATTGATGTTTGCCAATGTGGGATTCATAGGCTACCCTATCGTCTCGTCAATCTTCGGTCCTGAATCCATCTTTTATGCCGCCTTGCTTAATATGCCCAACACCTTCTTCATATTCACGGCAGGTGTTATGCTGGTAAAAGGCGAATACAGCATCAAGAGCCTCAACCCCAAGGTGTTGTTCTCACCAGCTATGATAGCCGCTTTCATAGCTGCGCTTATCGTGGCCTTCGGCATACGCACACCCGATATAATAGCACGCCCTGTTACAATGGTGGGCAACATCACTGTTCCTGCAGCATTGATGATTATTGGTTCATCGATGGCACGTCTACCGCTTAAGGAGATTATAGGTAGCCCTAAGGTGTATGTGGCTTCGTTCTTGCGCCTGGCAGTTGTGCCTGTATCTGTCTATTTTCTATTTAAGCTGTGTGGCGTGAGCGATATTATCAACAACATCAACACCGTGGTTATTGCCATGCCCGTTGCCTCGTTCGGCACAATGTTCTGCATGAAGTATGGACGCAACCCATCGCTTATGACCGAAATTACATTCATAACAACCGTGGCGTCAATACTTACAATACCACTTATAACGTTGCTGTTTGGAGAGTGAAAAGGGAAAAGTGAAGAGTGAAGAGTGAAAAATCCAATAGTTAAGTGAAGAGTGAAGAATGAAGAATGAAAGTTCAATAACAAGATAAATGGAAACAAACAACATCAAAGAAGAACAAATCCTAATAAGAATAACGGGTAACGACCGACCTGGTCTTACTGCCTCGATTATGGAGATTCTTGCAAGCAAGAATGCTAACATCCTGGATATTGGTCAGGCCGATATCCACTCTACCCTATCGTTGGGTATACTTATACGCATAAGCGAGGAGGCTTCTGGCCAGGTTATGAAGGAGTTGCTGTTTAAGGCTACCGAACTTGGTGTGCAAATAGGTTTCTCGCCCGTAACCGACGACGAATACGAGAATTGGGTTAATCAGCAGGGCAAGAATAGATATATACTTACGCTTATTGGCCGCACACTTACTGCAAAACAGATTGAGGCTGCTACAAAGATTATATGCAAGCAGGGACTGAACATCGACTCTATTCTACGACTTACCGGACGTATGAGCATCAAGCATCCTGAGCGCAATATGAGGGCTTGCATAGAATTCTCGCTGCGTGGCACGCCTACCGACCGCACTGCAATGCAAGAGGAACTGATGCATATATCTGCTGATATGGAGATTGACTTCTCGTTCCAGAAGGATGATATGTATCGACGTATGCGCCGACTTATATGCTTTGATATGGACTCTACGCTTATACAGACCGAGTGTATTGACGAACTGGCCGAACGTGCTGGTGTTGGCAACCAGGTGAAAGCTATTACCGAGAGTGCTATGCGTGGCGAGATTGACTTTAAGGAAAGCTTTACACGCCGTGTGGCTTTGCTTAAGGGTCTTGACTCAAGCGTATTTGAGGAGATAGCCAATAAGATGCCTATTACCGAAGGAGTGGACCGTCTGATGGCTGTGCTTAAGCGTTGTGGATACAAGATAGCGATTCTTAGCGGTGGATTTACCTACTTTGGCGAGTTCTTGCAGCGCAAATATGGCATAGATTATGTTTATGCCAACGAACTTGAGATTGACGACAACGGTAAGCTTACGGGTAGATATGTAGGCGAGATTGTTGACGGACAACGCAAGGCAGAACTTCTGAAGCTTATTGCTCAAGTGGAGAAGGTGAACCTTGCACAAACAATTGCTGTAGGCGATGGTGCCAACGACTTGCCTATGCTTGGCGAAGCCGGACTTGGTATTGCTTTTCATGCCAAGCCACGTGTTGTTGCCAATGCCAAGCAGAGCATCAACACTATAGGCATTGACGGTGTGCTCTACTTCCTTGGCTTTAAGGACAGCTACCTGGGTGAGCAGGGCAAATTCTAAGGAATTTAGGAGTTAAGCCATTAGTTTTTTTGCTTGATTTATAGCATTAAAGCATTTGGCTTCGCTCGGCTTTGCCGCTTGCTTGCAAGAACTTCTTAACTCCTTAACTTCTTAACTCCTTAACTCCCTTTTATTAATACTCGTCAACCTTCTGGGCCTTGCGGTATGCGTCAAGCTCCTTCTGCAGCTGCTTGGTTATCTTCTCGTAACCAGGTCTGCCATAAAGATTGTTAAGCTCGTGTGGGTCGTTCTGAAGGTCGTACAACTCGTTGTAATTCACTGCCTCGTCTTTAGGCTCAAAGTACTTAATATCGATGAGCGACTTCAAGGTGTTGTTCTCTACTGTGCCCTCAACGCCCTGATACTTGTTCTCGGGTACAGCGTCGAGACCACCCTTGCCATAGAAATGAATAAGCTTATAGCGGTCGGTGCGTACTCCGTCGTGCTTGCGCACCATATGATATGTTGGATAGTCGTAGTAGTGGTAGTAGATGCTGCTGCGCCACTTCTTCTGTGCATCACCATTATCAAGTACAGGCACAAGCGACTGACCTACCATGTACTTAGGCTTCTGTATGCCGGCAATATCAAGGAATGTTGGGGCATAATCGATATTCTGAACAAGCTTGGTGCATACGCTACCAGGCTTGGTATGTCCAGGATAACTAATGATGAGTGGTGTGCGTAGCGACTCCTCATACATAAATCGCTTGTCAAACCATCCATGCTCGCCCATATAGAAACCTTGGTCGGATGTATATACAATAATGGTGTTGTCGGTCAGACCATTCTTGTCAAGATAGTCGAGCACACGACCCACACTCTCGTCAACACTTGCTATTACAGACATATAGTCGCGTATATATACCTGATACTTCCAGTTGTCAAGGTCCTTGCCCTTGAGGTTGGCCTCAAGCAACTTACGGTTGCGCGGGAAGTAGTATCTGCCCCATGCCGAACGCTGTGCAGGAGTCATGCGGTTTATCTCGCCCATCAGAGCGTTGTAAGAGTCTTTGCTGTCCTCGTTGTTAAGGTCGAGCATCTCGGGCACCTTAAAGTCTTGCTCCCAGCGCATATGCTGTGTTACCGACATCTTCTGTGTGCGTACAGCCGAACCACGTGTGGCATAGTCGTCGTAGAAGGTATCGGGCATAGGAAACTCCACATTGTCGTACATGCCAAGATACTTAAGATTTGCTTGCCAGTTGCGGTGTGGAGCCTTGTGATGAAGCATAAGGCAGAAAGGCTTCTGCTTGTCGCGCTTCTCCATAAACTCTATGGCATGGTCGGTTGTAAGGTCGGTGCTGTAGCCTTCCTCTACTATAAACTTGCCGTTAGGAGTATCGGTGCCGCGGTATTGTGGGTTCCAGTACTGACCTTGATCGTTGTAGATGTGATAATAGTCAAATCCCTTAGGGTCACATCCCATGTGCCACTTGCCCACAATGCCAGTTTGATAGCCTGCCTGCTGAAGCAATTCGGTGAAGAAGGTACGTGATGTGTCGATGCCTTCGCCAAGTTGGCGCTGTCCGTTTTGATGGCTGTACAGTCCTGTCATAAGACATGCACGCGAAGGTGTAGAAAGAGAATTCTCGACAAATGCCTTGTCAAAACGCATACCACGCTGGGCAATACGGTCTATGTTAGGTGTAGGGGCAAGCTTGGATATACCATGTCCGTAAGCACTAATACACTGGAAAGCATGGTCGTCGCACATAATATACACAATGTTAGGACGCTGGGCAGCTGCCTTTTGCTGTGCCTGCATAGAAGAGGCAAGGCACGACAGAGCCGCGATAGATAAGATTGATTTGTTCATCTTTTATAGATAAGTTGTGATTAATAGAAATTTCAGTTATTGTATGGCAGCGTTACCTTGAACATTGGGCTGTCGGTATGCTCTTTTCGTATTATGTCGACAAGTTCGTTCACGATGTCGGGATGTTGTGCTGCCACATCGTTATCCTCATGAATGTCGTTGGCAAGATTGTATAGTCTGGGGGTGCCCTTTACCACAATTAGTTTCCAGTCGCCTCTGCGCACACCTATCTGATTGGTCTCGTGAAACTCCCAATACAAATGATCGTGATGTTGCTGGGCAGCGTCATTGCCAAGCAATGTAGGAGCTATTGACAGTCCGTCGAATCCATCTCCTGGCAAAGTGCGATTGGTATAGCGCTTGCTGAAATTGCGTATGCCCGCTACATCGCAGAAGGTTGGCATAAGGTCGTAGAATGCAAACTGTAGGTGGCTAACCGAGCCTGCCTTGATATGCTCTGGCCACCATGCTATGAAAGGTATGCGTATGCCGCCCTCGTAGCATTGGCGTTTAAGGCCACGCAATTTGCCATCGCGTCCGAAGTATGCCGGATCGGCGCCACCTTCCTCATGAGGTCCGTTGTCTGATGTAAATATCACGAGCGTGTTCTTGTCCAATCCCTTAGCCTTAAGCTTGGCCATAATCTCGCCCACATAAGCGTCGAGTCGGGTTATCATTCCGGCAAACTGGGCATGTGTATGCTCCACAGCATTATATCGCGAACCTTGCTGTCCGCCCCATGTCTTGTCTACAAAGAACTTCTTCTTATATCCTTCAAGAATTTGGTCGTCTGGCTGTGCAAGTTCGGCATGAGGCAACGTGTAGGTAAAGAACCCCACAAACGGATGCTGCGCGTCTTGACGGTCAATCCACTCAAGAGCCTTGTCGTGGATGATACGTGCCGAATACTGGGTACGTTTGTAGTAGTCGCGGCCAAACATAGGATACTTGATGTTGTCCTTCAAAACCTCGCGCACAACAGCCGTGTCGCCCATAGCACGAGAGTAGCGGTTTAGGAAGTTGGGATAATAAAGATGAGCCTGGAACTGGCATATATATCCATAAAACTCGTCTATGCCACGCTTGTCGGGCGTAGAAGCCGACCCCTCGTAACCTCCTGCCCACTTGCCGAACAATCCAGTGCGATAGCCATTGTCATGAAGTATCTCCGGCAGAATTTTATGTGCAGGGTCGTATGGCTCTTGTCCTACAACGGCATGGTCTACATTATTGCCATACATAACAGTCTTGCTATTCGACCAATACTCCTTATTGCCACGCACATGAGTATGACCCGAATGCTGTCCGGTCATAAGTGTGGCACGCGACGGAGCCGATACTGGCGAGCCTGCATATGCCTGTGTAAAGCGCATACCCTCGCTTGCCATGCGGTCGATATTTGGTGTCGAGATAAAGGGCTGACCATAGCATGCAAGGTCGCCATATCCCATATCGTCGCACATTATGAATATAATGTTGGGGCGTTGCTTGTTGTCCTTCTGCTTCTTTACAGTCTTGGCTGTGAGCAATGCTGGGATGCACATCAATCCAGCTGAAGCCAATAGTATTTTGTTGTTCATTAATAAAGTGTTATAGTTTGGTTCTTCAGATGTTTATTGCCGTTCCTACAGCTATTACTTGGCAGTCTCGCTGCTGAAATACGGTATAAAGCGCATATCGCCATCTACTATGTTGGCTGGAATTCTATACTCTCCGTTGCGGAACTCAGCCACACCAATGGTTGTCTCAGTCCAATTGTGCTGTTTATCGCCGTCAAGATTTCGGCCATGACGTATTACGAGCTTTGAGAATCTAAATCCGGGTGCCGGCACAGCCTTTACCTTAAACGGCTTGCCGCATATTGCTGTCTTGCCCGTAAGTGGCGTGCCATCGGCAAGAAGTATGTCGCCATTCAAGCCTCCACCTTGTCCGTCTACACCACGACTTAGGCTTACTACATCGCCTGCCTTATAACTCTTAACGGCACTCTTGCCGCTTGTAGAGAAGAATGGAGCCTCGTCTTGGCTCAATACAATATCGTCGATGTACACGGCAAAGTCGTTGTTAAGGTTGTGTGTAGAGGTAGCGTCGGGCACGATAAGCAGATTGCGTATGGTTATACCGTTTGAGCCAGACACGGCAAACACAGCATCGTTCCATTGGTTGGCTACAAGTGGCTGCGATGTAATGCTCCAAAACTGCTCGGTTAGTGGCGACTGATTAGGACGGTCGTCGCGATTGCCAAGACCTATGAGCATAGCTGGAGCCGCCTTTGGCGAATATATCTTAACGTGTATATACTGTGTGTGCTTGGTTTGTGCAATTGGTTGCTTCAGCCCTACAAGTGCTCCGAAAGTATTGCTGCCAAAACGCGAGCGCTGCAAGGCAAGCACCTTTGACGACGGATTAGGGGCAAAGCCACGTATCGGGTCTATGTCTGTAAGATGATTGGCTACAACACGCACATTGCCAGAAAGTGTGCCATTGCGAAAGGGCGAATTCTCCCATGTGTCGTATACCGAGATGGATGTGTAGGAATTGGCCGACTCAAAGTCGCACAACTTCTGCTCTGCTATCTGTGCTGACAACGACGACGACGAAAGGAAGGCAATACAGAGGGTTACTATCTTTCCTGTATATCTTAAACAATTCATATTTAGATTCATTTAGATTGTGGTTTTTAATAAACTGAGAGGTTCTCAATCAGCGGACAAGCCTTGCTGTCGTTGATGGTTATGCGCATAGCACGCACCTTATAACCTTCGCCGTCATAGCTCTTTTGCGTTGAGCCATTGAGCGGAATTATGCGCTTATAGCCTATTGTGGTTGTGGCTATATTGGTGGCACGCTGGGTAAAGTTGACACCATCCTCGCTTGTCTCTACTGTGAACGATCGTACACGTTGTCCAAGTTTTATGTGCTCCATCAGCTGCACATATCGCACAATTGTGGGTTTAGCCCAGGTTAGAGTTATAGAGGCCTTGGTTGTACCGTCGTTGGTAGCCCAATATGTGTCGCGCTTACCATCGGTCAGGTTGCGCACCGAATAGTTGCGGTGTTGTCCAGCAACACGTTCCTCGCTGGCGGTTATTACAGCCTTGCGTGCAAGGTCTACGCCAAGACGTGTGCGCAACATATTGCCAAGTTCGGCCATACGCTTTGCTGTAGCTTCGGGGACCAGACCATTAACATCGGGAGGAAGGTTAAGTATTAGTGTGGCATTGCGTCCTACTGTCTCAAGATACATTTGGAACAAGCGTTCAGCAGACAACACCTTTTCGTTCTTCTTCCAAAACCATCCGCCGGTAGTAGCCTTGGCATCGCTCTCGCCAGGATGCCACAACCATCCATTCTCGTCACCATTCTCGGCATTACCCATTGACCAACATGTCTCGCCACTATATCCTGCCTCATTGCCTATCCAGCGTACCTCGCCTCCCAAGCCCCACATTATTACGTTAGGAAGCAAGGCATGAATTGAGTCGCGAAGGTTTGGCATGTCGTAGAAGGTCTGTGCATTGTCTATCTTGCGGTAGCCTGTAGTGCCTTTACCACCATATTCGCCACCATAATAGCCAGCATGGTCGCCACCGGTAGCGCCGTCAAACCACATCTCAAACTGATCGGCACCATATTGGGCAAGCTCTACACATTGTGGAAAGAACACCTTCTTGGCATAGTTGTCGGTATAGTTGCCGTCGGCATCCTTCTCGCCCCAATACTTGCTGCTTAGGTCCCAAGGCGACACATAAAAGCCATACTTCATATTAAGTTTGCGGGCTGCGCGTGCAAAGTCGCGCGGAATATTGGTCTTACGCGCGTTCTCGCTCGACGAGCTAAGTATGCTGTGTGTGGTTGTGGCTGTTGGCCAAAGGCAGAATCCATCGTGATGCTTAACCACGGCTATGCCTCCCTTCATTCCAGCTTGCTTGGCCACGCGCAACCATTGGGCTGGGTCGGGCACACGTGTTGGGGCAAATGTCGATTCGTCCTCAGTGCCGTCGCCCCACTCCTTGCCTGTATATGTGTCCATACCATAATGGAAGAAGGCATAAAACTCTGTTTCGTTCCACAACAACTGACGACGACTCGGAACAGGAAATACCGGACGTGGTGCGTTGTCGGGATTGGCAACGATGCTTTGCATCAGTTCAAATTCCGATTTGTTGGTTTGAGCCATAACTGCAACTGGAGCTACAGCAATGCACATACCAAATAAGATGGCGCGTGAAAATTTCATATTGATATATTATATTTGATTGTTCAGTACAAAAAAATAAGTAGTATAATGGTTCGTTTGCAAAGTTATATAAAAAAGATGAAATACAAACGATTAAACAAAGAAATAAAAAGGGCGTTATATCATGGCATAATGACTTAATACAGATTTACTTTACACGGTTTTAATAATTAAAAATGAGTATAAAGTAAATCTGTATTAAGTCATTGTGTGTATATTTTTGTCAAGGGATTATCCATTATTGTCCGGGGTTATCCCTTAAGAAAGTTGTTTATTATAGTATGACCTTCGGGTGTAAGTACGCTCTCGGGATGAAACTGTATGCCATGAATGTCGTATTGGCGATGTCGCAAGGCCATTATCTCGCCATCATCCGACATTGCAGTTACCTCAAGTACATCGGGCATACTGTCGCGTGCCACTACCCAACTGTGATAACGTCCCATCATTACACGCTCTGGCAAGCCTCGGAATATATAGTCGTTGCCCAGTTGGGTGCCTTCGGTCTGCACTCCATGGTATACATCCTTCAGATTCTCAAGGCGTGCGCCAAACACCTCGCCTATAGCCTGATGTCCCAAGCATACGCCAAGAATGGGTTTCTTGCCGGCATACGTGCGTATTACATCAAGCAACTGTCCTGCTTCTGACGGGATGCCAGGACCAGGACTAAGTATTATCTTGTCGAAAGACTCGAGGTCTTTCATCTTGAACTTGTCGTTGCGCACCACCGTAACCTCGGCTCCAAGCTCCTTTAGGAGATGAGAGAGATTGTAGGTGAACGAGTCGTAGTTGTCGATTATTACCGTTTTCATTTGTTTTTGTTTAATTCGTTGTTTATACAGAAAGCCACCCCATAACTGTTCATACGCCATTGGCGGTGATAAATCTTAGTAGGCCTCGGCTTCCTTTATTGCCTTTCTTAAGGCGCCAAGCTTGTTGTTCACTTCCTGCAACTCGTATTCCACATTGCTCTTTGCAACAATGCCGCCACCTGCCTGAAACCATAGTTCGCCACCACGGCTAACAAATGTGCGTATGGTTATGGCTTGATTTAGGTTGCCATTTAGTCCAATAAAGCCAACACAGCCACCATAAGCTCCACGGTTGTGCGGCTCAAGTTCGGAGATAATCTGCATTGCTCTTACCTTTGGCGCACCAGAAAGGGTTCCGGCAGGGAATGTATCGATAAAAGCCTTAACGGGATCGGCGCCCTCATCAAGCGTTCCACTTACACGACTAACAAGATGAACCACATGCGAGTAGTATTGCAAATCCTTGTAGAAGTCGACCTTCACACCATGACAATTGCGCGAAAGATCATTGCGAGCCAAGTCTACAAGCATCACATGCTCAGCATTCTCCTTAGGGTCGGCACGCAGAAATTCGGCTGCACGACGGTCTGCATCGTCATCGCCCGTACGCTTTGTTGTACCTGCAATAGGGTCTATATACGCCTTGCCATTGTCTATGCGGCAATGTGTCTCGGGCGAAGAACCGAATATACGGAATCCTCCAAAGTCGAAGTAAAACAAGTACGGACTGGGATTAATACTTCGCAGAGTGCGGTATAGCTTAAAGTCGTCGCCCTCATAATGCTGTATAAAGCGTCGCGACAAAACTACCTGAAACACATCACCTCGCAAACAATGCTGTATACCACGGCGTATGTTGGCACGATGCTCATCATCGGTCAATGGCGAAGTGCACTCGCCAACAGCCTTAAAACCGAAGTCTTGCTCGGCAGGATTGTTTATTGTTTTCAACAAATCTTCAAGAGCCTCCTTGCCACCAAGCGTTGTAAGGGTCAGTCTACTGTTGAAGTGGTCTATCACAACCACGTCCCTATACATTATATACAATATGTCGGGAGCGTCGTTTTCGGCCTGAGTCTCGTCCTTAACATCGATGTGCTCAAAGTAGCGCACAGCATTGAACGTTGTGTAACCAAAGAGTCCGAACACTTCAGCATTGTCGCCCTCTATCTCAAAACGCGACATAAAAGCATTTATTGCACAATCGCAGGTATAATTATCGTCTATGTCGTGCTTCTCGACTATACCTCCTGGCAATCGCAAGGTTGCCACTCCGTGTGCTATAGATACACTTCCGAGCGGATGCGTAGCTATAAACGAGCGACTGCTTTGTCGGTCGTGATAGTCGGAACATTCCATAAGCGCACTCTGCACACCCTTATATCTAAGGCGCATGTACAAAGATACGGGGGTGTAAATGTCGGCAAGAATGTCTTGCGACATTGTTGTATATTTCAGTTTAGAATTTTCCATATTCTCCTGCCATTTCTTTGTTGTTGAGATAAGTTTCCACATCCTTGTCGCCGCGACCGCTAACAGTAAGTACCACTACATCATCCTTCTTGAACTTGAGATGCTGCAAGGCAGCTATTGCATGTGCCGATTCAATGGCTGGGATAATACCCTCCATGCGTGTCAATTCGTAGCCGCCACGTATAGCCTCATCGTCCTTTATGGCAAGTACCTTAACCCTACCCTGCTCGGCAAGATTGGCGTGCATAGGACCAACACCAGGATAGTCGAGTCCTGCAGATATGGTGAACGCCTCTTCTATCTGTCCATCCTCGGTCTGCATAACAAGTGTGCGTGCTCCATGAAGTATGCCCTCCTTGCCACAATGTATTGTTGCGGCGGTATAGTTGGTATCGATACCATGTCCGGCAGCCTCGGCAAGCACAATCTTAACCTTGTCGTTATCCACATAATGATATATTGTTCCGGCAGCATTGCTACCACCACCTATGCATGCAACAAGACAGTCGGGATAGTCGCGACCTATCTTCTCCTGCAACTGCCATTTTATTTCTTCGGAGATGATGCTCTGCATGCGGGCCACAATATCAGGATAAGGATGTGGTCCCATTGTTGAACCAACGATATAGAACGTGTCCTGCGGATGGCAACACCAGTCGCGTATAGCCTCGGAGCAAGCATCGCTCAAGGTCATATTGCCAGTTGTTACGGGATGCACGGTAGCTCCAAGCATACGCATACGCTCTACATTGGTGTGCTGACGCTCTACATCTGTCTTGCCCATAAATATCTCGCACTTCATATCCATAAGTGCGCATACTGTGGCTGTGGCAACACCATGCTGACCAGCACCTGTCTCGGCAATAATGCGCGTCTTACCCATCTTCTTTGCCATTAGTATCTGACCGATGGTATTGTTTATCTTGTGGGCACCGGTATGGTTCAGGTCCTCGCGTTTTAGATATAGTTGACATCCATACTTCTCGCTCATACGACGTGCATAATATAAAGGTGAGGGACGACCCACATAATCGCGCAAGAGCGAACGGCATTCTTTCTTAAACTCCTCGCTCTCGATAATAGGCAGATAAGCCTGTTGCAAGTCGGTTACACACTTGTGAAGTATCTCGGGGACGTAGGCTCCGCCAAAACGTCCATAAAAGCCATTGGTTGGGGTGGATTTATAACTCTTTGTCATATTGTATCTTTTTTATTGGGAAGTGGGGCTTTATGTATATATTCTTACTTCTTTAGGTCCTCCAACAGTTGCTCTACCGCTTCTGTAGGGTTCTCCTTCTCTCTAAGCAATGTAACGAACTTGCTGCCTATTATCGCGCCAGCCGCATTCTGTTGGGCACTCTCAAGAGTCTGGCGATTGCTTATGCCGAAACCTATCATACGAGGATTGCGCAACTGCATGGCATTGATGCGGCGGAAATATTGCTGCTTGGCCTCATCAAAACTCTTTTGCGCACCTGTGATGCTTGCCGAACTAACCATATAAATAAAGCCATCTGTATGATTGTCGATAAAACGGATGCGCTCCTCGGATGTCTCAGGCGTTATCATCATCACACAACGCAGGTCGTAGCGGTCGGCAAGTGGCTTTATCTCACGCAAGTAATCGTCGAAGGGAAGATCGGGGATGATGAAGCCTGACACACCACACTCTACACAACGCTTGCAGAAACGCTCGTAACCATAATGCATTATCACATTAAGATAGCCCATAAGCACGAGAGGTATCCTCACCTCGCTCTTTATAGCGTCAAGCTGTGCGAAGAGTTTCTCAAGAGTCATTCCATTCTTTAATGCAACAGTTCCCGCACTCTGTATTACCGGACCATCTGCCAAAGGATCGCTGAACGGAATACCAACCTCTATCATGTCGATGCCATGACTCTGTAGACTTAGTATCACATCAGCTGTCATGTCAAGTTTTGGGCAACCAGCACAGAAATACAACGACAACAGCTTGCGGTCGCCACGCTCAGAAAACAATCTATTTATCTTATTCATATAGCTATTTTTATGGTTTTTATAACAGTTAAGAATTATCTTTACATATGGCAGGGAACTATAGCCACATCTCTACATTCATTTATGTTTTTTTCAGCAAGCAAAGCTACATTTGATAGCAAGCAAAGCTACGTTTGATAGCAAGCATAGCTACATTTGATAGCAAGCATAGATGCATTTGACAGCAAGCATAGATGCATTTAACCTTCGTGCCATCCCCTCCTACAAATTGCTGCTCAAATATAAAGATTAATACGAACACATACTTATTGTGATTGGTGATAAGTGGTTATGCTTATATATTGTTGATAAAAGCCTCGAGAAGCTCCACATCCTTCAAGCCTGGCTCTATTTCAAAACGTGAGTTGAGATCGATACCAGCCAACTGTGGATGTTGTATGCTCTTTATCCTTTCGGCATCCTCAAAGCCTATGCCGCCACTCAGCAAGAAAGGAGTATTGCCTTTATAGCTGTCAAGTACCGACCAGTCAAATTGTTTGCCACTTCCACCATGGCCCACACATTTTGTATCGAATACAAACATATCGACAATTCCATCATACTGGCTACATCTATCGAAATCTTCTGCCGATGCTATGCTTATTGCCTTGAAGATTTTTATCTTTGGACATATATCCGGAACAAGCGTTGCCTTAAGGTTGCGTATAAATGTAGGAGTCTCCGAACCGTGAAGCTGTATGGCATCAAGACCGAAGTTTACCACATGGGTGATAATGTCTTGAACGGAGGCATCGACAAACACTCCCACCTTATTTATATATGTACTTCCGTGTGGTTGTTTCTCTTCGTTGATACAACTTGGTACATACTTATCACCAATATCACTTATTTGCGTGTTATCAAAACAGCTTATAGCCTTATCAGCAATATCTGGCAGCAAACCAGTTCCCGATGATGTCATGCCTACATAACGACTGCTCTTAGGATAGAATATGAATCCCATATACTGGATAGGCAATTGCGATACTGCGCGTATATTATCGGGTTGGCGCATACCACATACTTTTATAAGCAGATTCTTGGTCATAATGTATTGTTATATCTTTGTTTCTAATATTTATTTTGCTTTAGTGTGGGGCAGATACTAATCTATCTACTACAATTACACAATAAACTCTTTCAACGCTTCGCCCGGATTTGCTTCCTTCATAAACCTTTCGCCCATAAGGAAACCATTGTATCCAGCCAGTCGCAAGGCTTCGAGTGTTGCAGCATCATTAAGTCCGCTCTCACTAACACGACAAGCATCTTTTGGCAGTCGACTTGCAAGAAGGAATGAGTTTTGCACATCTGTATGGAATGTACCAAGATTGCGGTTGTTTATACCGCATAGGTCGGGCTGAAGGTCGGCATATTCGGTTTCGGCCTCATTATGCATCTCAAGCAATACCTCCAAACCAAGCTGGTGAGCCATATTTAGCAAAGTCTTGCATTCGTCTTTCTTAAGACAGGCAGCTATAAGCAACACAGCCGAAGCACCACAGAGACGAGCCTCGAATAGTTGGTACTCGTCAATGATGAAATTCTTATATAGCACAGGCAACGTTACACCCGACTTTCGAGCCATACGTATGTCCTTGTCCTTGCCGCCAAAATAAGGCAAATCAGTAAGAATGCTAAGTGCCGAAGCTCCAGACTGCTGATAGGCAAGAGGTATTATACTTGCATCTGCATCCTCCTTTATCCATCCCTTTGAAGGCGAACGACGCTTGAACTCGGCTATTATTCCTGTCTTGCTCTGCATTAGAGCCTTGCGCATAGACGCAACCGGATTGCCCTCATCCATAAGTTTCTCTACTTCGCGGTGGATGTCGTGCTCGGTATATACTGTCTTTAGATGGTCGAGGTCTATACGCTTGCGGGCAACTATTTCTTCTAATATATCCATAGCTTAAATGCTTGCTTAACTGTTTATCTCTCTGAACTTCTTGAACGTAGCCAATGCTTTGCCACTCTCTAACGACTCACGTGCAATAGCTATACACTCTTCTATCGACTTCTTTCCTCGCTCGAAAGTTTGTATACCAAAGGCTGCATTGGCTATAACTATATCTTTTTGTGCCTGAAGAGCGCGGTTCTCAAGTACGGCATCAAATATCTCTGCAGCCTCGTGCTCGGTAGCTCCGGCAACAAGTTCCTCGGGAAGAGCCTTACGCAAGCCAAGGTCGGAAGGCGAGAAGATGCGTTCATATGAATTGGTAGCAACCTTGAAGTCGCCCGTAAGCGAAATTTCATCATATCCGTCAATACTGTTTACTATGGCATAATCGGTACCTATACGATGGAACACCTCACTATAAAGTTTCATCTGCTCAAGCGTTGCAACACCAAGCAACTGACATTTGGGCTGCGACGGATTGACAAGCGGACCAAGGAGATTAAAGCATGTTGGAAACTGTAATGCCTTGCGTATAGGACCGACAAACTTCATTGCTCGCGCAAACAGTTGGGCATGCAAGTAAACTATGCCACACTCGTTAAGCGAACGGTTCAATTGGTCGAGGTCGGCCGTAAACTTTACTCCGTGCTGCTCAATAACATTCGAAGCTCCTGAGGTGGATGTGGCAGAATAATTACCATGCTTTGCCACCTTGTATCCTGCTCCTGCTATAACAAAACATGATGTTGTAGATATATTGAATGTATTCTTACGGTCGCCTCCTGTTCCTACTACGTCGATATAGCGGTCGCTATCCAGTAAGGCAGGAACACCGGTCTCGAGTATACCATCACGAAAACCTAACAGTTCGTCAACTGTAATGCCACGCATCTGAATAGCTGTGAGCAAAGCCGATATCTGTTCGGCTGGATACTCGTCACGTGTTATGCCGAGCAATATATCCTTAGTTTCATCGCGCTGAAGCTTCTCGCCAGCAAGCACTCTTTCAAGAATTAGTTTCATCGTTACCATACGCCTGAATATTTTTTAGTTATTTCTCTTTATACTAAGTATTTAAAAAAAAGACCCGCCGCGTGAACGACAGGTCTTCTTTTATAGCTTTATTTATCATATGAAATAATGCGTAGGAGATACCGCCTCACGACTTTTTGAATCTTGAGCTACGCCACCACCAAAGTATAAACTGTGCATTATTCATATTTGTCTCTGTTTTAAAGTAATTAAATATTGCTTTCGACTACAAAAGTAAGAAATAAATATTATTTCACAAACAATCAAGCATTTTTTTTGATAAAATGATGCATTTTTCTTGATTTTACAAACAAATGTGCAACAATTCTGCATATATACATTATTATATATATACATCCGAAAAGAATTTACTGGAGATATCACACATTTATCGCCACAAAAGTTGTAACTTTGCCAATTATATACTACGAACAAAACAATTAATAACAAATAGTACTATAAAATGAAAAAAGAAAAAGAGCAAATCCAATTGCCCGACAACGCATTCACCGAGTTGAAGCCGGGCGAGGAGTACAAGCCAATTATGTCGCCTGACCAGAATTATCCCGAGGTTAATGTATGGTCGGTTACATGGGGTATCGTCATGGCTATGCTGTTCTCGGCTGCAGCTGCTTATCTTGGACTTAAGGTAGGCCAAGTATTTGAGGCTGCTATTCCTATTGCTATCATAGCTGTTGGTGTGTCTACAGCCGCAAAGCGCAACAAAGCCCTTGGCGAAAACGTAATTATTCAGAGTATCGGAGCATGTTCGGGCACTATCGTTGCAGGTGCAATATTCACCTTGCCTGCTATCTACATTCTCCAAGCTAAGTATCCAGAAATGAGCGTTTCGTTCTTCAAGGTGTTCTTCTCGTCTTTGCTTGGCGGTATCTTGGGCATCTTGTTCATGATACCTTTCCGTAAGTACTTCGTTAAGGATATGCACGGCAAGTATCCATTCCCTGAAGCTACAGCCACAACACAAGTTCTTGTAAGTGGTGAGAAGGGTGGATCGCAAGCAAAACCTTTGCTTATAGCAGGACTTGTAGGCGGTTTGTACGACTTTATAGTAGCAACTGTAGGTTGGTGGAACGAGAATTTCACAACACGTGTTATGGAATGGGGTGTTCTGGCAGCCGATAAGGCAAAGCTTGTATTCAAGGTTAACACTGGCGCTGCTGTATTTGGTTTGGGCTATATCATCGGTCTTAAATATGCCTTTATCATCTGTCTCGGCTCGTTTGTAGTGTGGTGGCTTATTGTTCCAGGTATGTCTATTATCTTCCACGACCAAGTACTTAACATGTGGAATCCGGAGATTACACAGACTGTTGGCGCTATGTCGGCAGAAGAGATATTTAAGTATTATGGCAAGAGCATCGGTATCGGTGGCATCGCCATGGCTGGTATCATAGGCATCATCAAGTCATGGGGCATCATTAAGGGTGCAGTATCGCTTGCTGCCAACGAGATGAAGGGTGGCTCTCAGGTAGCAGAAGATACCGCGCGTACTCAGCGCGACATATCTTTCAAGATTATTGCTATTGGTGCTATCGTTACTCTCATTGCCACATTCCTCTTCTTCTGGTTTGGTGTAATGGATGGCAATCTGCTCTTTGCCGTGGTTGGCATCTTGCTCGTTGCTATAATAGCCTTCCTATTTACTACGGTTGCAGCCAATGCTATCGCTATTGTTGGCTCTAACCCTGTATCTGGCATGACACTTATGACGCTTATCCTTGCCTCTGTTGTACTGGTAGCAGTAGGCTTAAAAGGCACTGGCGGTATGGTTGCAGCTCTTATTATGGGTGGTGTTGTATGTACTGCATTGTCTATGGCAGGCGGTTTCATCACCGACCTAAAGATTGGCTATTGGCTCGGCACTACACCTAAGAAGCAGGAGACATGGAAGTTCCTCGGCACATTAGTATCAGCTGCTACAGTTGGTGGCGTAATGATTCTGCTTAACCATACCTATGGATTTGCAAGCGGAAGCCTTGCTGCTCCACAGGCTAATGCTATGGCTGCCGTTATCGATCCGCTTATGAATGGTGTGGGTGCTCCTTGGGCTCTCTATGGTATTGGCGCTATCATTGCCATTGTGCTTACCTACTTCAAGATTCCAGCTATTGCCTTTGCCTTGGGTATGTTTATTCCACTTGAACTCAACACACCTCTCCTCGTCGGTGGTTTCGTAAGCTGGTTTGTCTCAACACGCTCTAAGAACGCTGAAGTTAACCGTGAGCGCAACGAGAAGGGTACATTGCTTGCAAGTGGCTTTATTGCCGGTGGTGCGTTGATGGGTGTTGTATCTGCATTGCTGCGCTTCTGCAATGTGCATCTTGTAAGCGAAGATTGGATGACATCATGGCTTGCCACACCATTGTCGCAGGTTGCTTCTCTCGTGGCTTACTGCTGCTTGATAGGCTACTTTGTAGTGGCTACAAAGGTTAAGAAATAACCTTTCATTCTATCACTTACAGCCTTTCATACAATCGTATATTGCTGATTAGCAATGATATATACTAATGACGGGTGGCATATACCAAGTGCCACCCGTCACTTATCTAACACTAATCTATCACTAATTTTATTGGAGGAAGACATTCTAAAGTTCGTGTAATGAACGTATAATTTTACTTGTAGTTCTTTTGTATGTAGTTCCCACAGAACTACAAGCAAAGGAGATACAAGTACAAGAGCCTCTCCCCGATACCAAGGAAGCCTTGATGACCGACCAATCAAGCCTTAGTTGCCGAACCGTTCCTCCTTGAAGTACTTGGCGATGGAACGCATAAGTGGCGTAAGATGCACATCGTGTGGCATGTTGTGATAGTCGAAACGCTGTATGCATTGTGCCACATATAATCGCTCCTTTGCTCTTGAAAGTGCCACATAAAACTTGCGTGCATCCTCGGCAAGCTGTCGCGGATTATTGCGACTGTAATAGTTGGGAATACGTCCATCAACAGCATCAAACACAATAACGTTGTCAAACTCCAAGCCTTTAGCTTTGTGTATGGTAGTTACAAATATATGCTCGTTTATGTTGCTACTGCCACATAGATCGGCCTCTTTAAGCGTACTTATCTCCATTGTATGATTGCAAAGTTGCTCGTATAACGACGGCTCCTTATCTGCATCTATCATATCGCCCGAAAGATAAGCCAAAACAAATCGCAATCCGTCTATCTCGACTATCAAGCCACCATCCAACAAGTAATCGTAAAAGCGCTTTAGTTCATCAACCAATGCTCCCCTTACAATACCGCCATCACAACAATCGGATTTTTCACTTTTCACTTTTCTCTTTTCACTTTCCCCTTCCTCAAATTTTTCACTTTTCACTTTTCCTTTTTCACTTTCATATAGTCTTCCAATTGCATCCCTATACATCTCGCCATAATTTCGTCTGAGCGTATCCACACGCTGTCGCACCCGACTATCCTTAAGAAACTTATCTTGCTCCTCAATCTTAGTCTTTGCAATATCATAGCAATGTATCACAACATTGCGTGTGGCGTTGACATCGTCGTCGGCAAGATGTGAGTTATTGCCTTCCAAACCAAGCACAGACAGCAGATACTTAAGCTTGTGCTCCTTAAGTTCGGGATGCAACAAACGTACCAGGCGCAAAGAATCGAGATAAGACGGATGCTGTGCTGAGAGCATTATCTCAGGTACATAACGGCGAAGGTTGAAATCGAGTATATGATAATCGTAATCGGCATTATGACCTAACAATACGCATCCATCAGCATACTGCATAAACTGTCGCAACGCGTCGGCATGCGTAAGAAGCTTATGATGCTTGCGCTCCTCGATTATTGGATTCACTATATCGCCGAGCATAGCCGGTATCGCCTTATCGGTCTCAATGTATAATGTAAACTGGGAGCCTGGTACCACTTCGCCACCACGTATCTTAACAGCAGCTATCTGCAAAATATCGTCATTGAACACGTCAAGTCCGGTAGTCTCCGTATCAAATACCACAATAGTATCTTTCTCGTAACTGCTGACAAAGCGTTGCAGATAAGTGCCGCTGTCAAAACGCAAGAGATCGGATGGCATAATAGCTCGGTCGAACAACGCACGTACGAAATTGCGTGCTGCTGCACTATTATCGTACACACGCAATCCCTTCATAAGTCGTGCCCACGACATAAAACTAAACTCGTTGTTTAATACTCCAAGATGAGCAAACAGCAACTTTATTTCGGGCAACGAGAAGAGGTCGGTGCCCGACACCTTAAAGTGACCAATGTTACATCTGTTAAGTTCGGCACTTATAAGCTCGGCATCGCGATTTGAGTTTACAACAAAGGCTGTTGTAGAATTAGGAAAATTGCGGGTAAGCGTATTGGCAAACTGCACGCACTCGCGCACCTCCTGCTCGTATGTCTGACTGCACAGAATTGCAAGCTCGTTGCCTACACGGTTCTTTACATCTGTCTTGCCCACCTCAGGCAATAGCGAAGGGTCAATCTTTAGCACTTCGGCAGCATAGGTATTGAATACATCAAGCAGATATTTTGGTGATCGATGGTTTACCGACAGATGATGCAACTGGCACGCAGGCTGTTGCTTTAATGCAGAAAGCGCATCAAGCTTGGCTCCCATAAACGAGAATATTGCCTGTTGCTCGTCTCCAAGAAACATCACGGTATGGAAAGGACGTGCCGTAAGCAACTTTACTATTGCCATTTGCAACGGATTAAGGTCTTGCACCTCGTCCACCTGAACCCACTTATAACGCTTAAACTCCTGACTATCGGTATCAGCAACAAGTGCATCATATGTCATAAGCAACAAATCATGAAAGTCGAGCAAGTGGTTCTGCCGCTTATAATGTTGAAACTGTCGTGCAAGTGACATCTTCTGAAGCATCTTTAGTATAGGCTGCTGATAGCCATAGTCGGTAGTGTCGGACATAACAAGGTCGCGATAAGTATCCGAGTTTTCGTAAATATCTATCATTGCGTCGGCATTGAATGTCTTTCCAGTAACGTTGCATATACGTTGCATGGCACCTATATCGTCGGCATTTATACAGTCGGGATGTACACGCAGGGCCTTGGGATGATTATATCTAATTTGATGCATCATTGCCTCAAGGTGGAATACATCCGAATAGTCGCGTCGGCGAGCCGTATTGCCCATTACCGCATACTCGTCCTCATTAAGATAGCGGGCAAGTATAGACACAGCATCATCCTCGTCAATAACACTCGACTCGGCAGCAACAAGTCCGTTGGCAAATAGGAACTTTGAACAAAACCTATGTACATTGCCAACAAACACATCGCCTACCCCATCATCGGCTATACTATCAACAATACGCTCAACCATTCCACGTGCGGCACGGTTGGTAAATGTTAGGCACAACATGTCGTCATATGCTATACCCTCTACGTTATGGGCATGGCGTATGCGTTCGGTCAATATCTGGGTTTTGCCACATCCTGGAGGGGCAAGTACAAGATGGAAGCCACCACAAGCGGCTATCACTTCTTGCTGGCAATGGTCTGGAACAAAGGTTTGCAATGTTTCTTGTTTTAATGAAGCGTTAGTATCAAACAAATATAGCGAAGGCTATAAGGCCCCCGCTACATATAATAAGTATAAACGATTTTGTCTTAATCAACCAATTAGTCGAGTAGCGTTGACGCACGCACACGCGACAATGTCTCGGGTGTCATCTGCAGATAGCTTGCAATATATACAAGCGGAGCACGCAGAACCACCTGTGGCATTAGTTTGCACATTCTCTTATATCGGTCTTGAGCAGTCTCAAAACGCACAAGGTCGGCATGCACCTGCGACTGTATAAGGCTCTCTTCCAGTATCTTGCGGTAAAGAATCTGTATATTGACGTTATGCAAAGCTACACGCTCAAGATCGGCTTTAGGCAAAGCATATACAATGGTGGGTTCGAGTGCCTCTACCTGCAAGTGTGTTGGCTCTTCCTTGAACAGGCTCTCGATACACATCACAATAGTATGGTCCTGAGCAAGATGCTCGGTAACCTCTTTGCCGTGCTTGAAATAGAACTGGCGCATAAGTCCCTTGTCTATATAAAGGAACTGACGGCACACTTCGCCTTCCTTTAGTACGAGCTCACCTTTGGTATACTTAATAGGAACCAAGATGCTCTCTAATACATCAAGTTCCTCGTGAGTCATTGTACTGTAGCGTCTTGCCAACTCTCGAGCTATGTCGCGGGTGTTGGTGCTGACTATCTCTTTCATAAGATACCTTCCTTTCTTTTCAGTTAATGCTTCTTAGTATTTAGTATAATTTAATCGAGTTTCAATACTGCGAGGAATGCCTTCTGCGGCACCTCGACGTTACCAATTTGCTTCATACGCTTCTTGCCCTTCTTCTGCTTCTCAAGCAACTTGCGCTTACGGCTCACGTCGCCACCATAACACTTGGCAGTAACGTCCTTACGCACACACTTTATAGTCTCGCGTGCTACAATCTTAGCGCCAATGGCTGCCTGTATTGCTATATCAAACTGCTGACGCGGAATAAGATCCTTTAGCTTCTCACACATCTTGCGACCCATGCTCACAGCATTGTCTTGATGAGTTAATGCCGACAAAGCGTCAACAGGTTCGCCATTGAGCAATATGTCGAGTTTGGCAAGACGTGAAGGACGGAAACCATCTATGTGATAGTCGAACGATGCATAACCCTTGCTTATAGACTTAAGTTTGTCGTAGAAGTCGATCACGATTTCGCCCAAAGGCAACATGAAATGCAACTCAACACGATTGCCACTAATATACTCTTGGTTTATCAGTTCGCCGCGCTTGTCGAGACAAAGCGTCATGATAGGACCTATGAAGTTGGTGGTTGTGATGATAGAAGCACGTATATACGGCTCCTCGATATGGTCGATAAGAGTTTGCTCGGGCAGTCCTGACGGATTATGCACCTCCTTAACACCGCCTTGCTTGTCGTATACCATATACGAAACGTTGGGCACGGTAGTGATGACGTCCATATTAAACTCGCGGTCCAAACGTTCTTGCACAATCTCCATATGCAACAATCCAAGGAATCCGCAACGGAAACCAAAGCCAAGAGCCACTGACGACTCTGGCGAGAATGTTAGCGAAGCGTCATTAAGCTGTAATTTCTCAAGCGATGAACGCAAGTTTTCGTATTCGCTCGGGTCAATGGGATAGACACCAGCAAACACCATAGGTTTTACTTCCTGGAATCCAGAAATAGCCTTCTCGCATGGACGAGCCACTTGTGTAATTGTATCACCCACCTTTACTTCAGTAGCATCCTTGATGCCTGATATGATGTATCCCACCTCGCCAGTGCCAAGCACATCACGTGGTACCATATCCATCTTGAGTACGCCAACCTCGTCGGCCACATACTCCATACCGGTATTAAAGAACTTAACCTTGTCGCCCTTGCGTATCTGGCCATTCTCTATCTTGAAGTAGGCAATGATACCACGGAATGAGTTGAACACAGAGTCGAAGATAAGAGCCTGCAAAGGTGCATTGGTATCGCCCGTAGGATGTGGTACACGCTCTACAATAGCACGTAGCACATCGTCAACACCTTCGCCTGTCTTGCCAGAGGCACGCAAGATGTCCTCACGTTTACAGCCTATAAGCTCTATAATCTCGTCTTCTACCTCGTCGGGCATTGCGCTTGGCATATCTATCTTATTAAGCACTGGTATTATCTCCAAGTCGTGCTCTATAGCCATATACAGATTGGATATGGTTTGTGCCTGAACACCCTGTGTGGCATCTACAACAAGCAACGCTCCCTCACATGCTGCAATACTGCGTGATACCTCATACGAGAAATCGACATGTCCCGGAGTGTCAATAAGATTCAATATGTAGTTTTGGTCGTTGTGCTTATATTCCATCTGGATAGCATGGCTCTTGATGGTTATACCGCGCTCGCGCTCCAGATCCATATTGTCAAGCATCTGACCCTCAGTTATCTTGATTGTTTGTGTACGCTCCAACAATCGGTCGGCAAGTGTTGATTTGCCGTGGTCGATGTGGGCAATAATACAGAAATTCCTTATATTGTCCATTGATATATATCAGTTTTACGTGCAAAGTTACTTGTTTTTTCTGACAAATGGGTAACTTTGCAAAAGAAAAAATTTAGAATTTAATTTAATCAAAATGAAACATTTAATATTTGGTATCATTGCATGCTCTTTGCTGATATGCAGTTGTCACGAGAATTTGGAGAAAAGAGCCAAGCGCGAAGCACGAGAATACACAGAGAAATACTGCCCTACACCTGTACAGAACTACACACGTACAGATAGTGTGGCATTTGATGTCAAGACCAAAACATACCACTACTACTGCTCTATTACAGATGCTCTCGACGACAAAAAGGTGTTCGACCTAAACCGCGACAAGATAAGCGAGGCTCTTCTTGCCAATATTAAGGACAATACTGCCTTCAGACCTTACAAGGAGGAAGGATTTGCCTTTCAGTGGACTCTGCGTTCGGACAAGGACAAGAATGTTGTATATTTTGACAAGAGATTTACACCGAAGGACTACAACTAACCAAACGTCTAACCAATAGTCCGGTCGCCAATAGGCTTCTCGGTGTCAAAGTTTATACCAACCTATATTACTTTGCCATTTTAATATATATTACTTTGCCATTTAATATAATTTACTTTGCCATTTTAATTATATTACTTTGCCATTTTAATATATATTACTTAAGAAATTGCCTAGGCAAGCTGCGGAAGCTACATAAAAGCCATAAAAAACTGCATGATTTTTATGGATTTAGACAATATAGCCAAAAGGGCTGGGTTCCAAATATGGAGCCCAGCCCTTGTTTTATTGTATATCTCGTTATTTGCAGGCACAACCAAGGCTGCAAACATACGTTAGTTACAGAACGTTGGTTACCTCGTTGCCCATCTGCATAACGTAGGTCAGGTCGATATCGTCGTCGAACATCATGATATCGGCATCCTTGCCTTCCTCGATAGAACCCTTGCGGTCGAAGATACCCATTATCTTGGCAGGTGTCTCGCTAACCATACGGAATACATCTACCATAGGTATTTCTGCCCTGTGGATACATGTGCGGATGAGTACATCCATTGTGGCGATAGAACCAGCAAGAGCCGAGTGGTCGGCAAGCTTGCACACACCATCCTCAAGAATTACGCTGGGCTCAGACGATACGTTGCCCTCGCTTGCGGCATAAGCCAAAGAGTCGGTGATAAGGGCTGTCTTCTCAACACCCTTAATCTGATAAACCACATTGAGCATAACTGGAGGCACGTGTATGCCGTCTGCTATTACCTCTACGGTCATATCCTGAAGAGCGTATACACTCTCTACGGTGCCAGGAACCTTAAACTCGTGCTCCTTGTATACCACTGGCATGGCATTGTAGAAATGGGCCGCATGCGACAATCCGGCATCATGGGCAGCAACAACATCCTCGTATGTGGCACGTGTACAGGTAAGGGCTGTAAGAACACCGTGCTTGCGACACTCTGTAATAAACTCTACCGAGCCCTGAAGCTCAGGTGCTACGTCCCAGCGTTTGATGCACGAATACTTGTTGAGCAATGTCTCGTACTCGTCAGGAAGCGGAGCCTTGATGAGCACGGGGTTCTGTGCACCAGCCTGCTTAGGATTGATGTACGAGCCTTCGATATGCAAACCAAGCACCGGACTGTTCTCCTCGGCCATCAACTTCTGGCATACCTGGCAAGCAGCCTCAATTGACGGGATTGTAGACGACGAGAGTGTAGGATAAATTGTTGTTGTACCATGCTTCATATGCGCATTAACAGCAGCACGGAAAGCGTCCTCGCTACCCTCGATAAAGTCGCGACCGCCACCACCATGTGTATGCAAGTCGATACCTCCAGGCACTACATAACAACCTTTAGCGTCGATGATTTCGGCATCAACGATATGTAGATCTATATTTGAGACAGCCTTAATCTTATTGTCTTCGATAATTACAGAGCCACCCTCAAGCCAGCCTTTAGGGGTGAGAATGTGGCCATTGACTATTTGCTTTAACATAATTATATGTGTTTAGAGTTCGTTGGTTACTTCGTTACCCATCTGCATAACGTAAGTCAGTTTGAGGTCTTTGTCGAACATCATGATGTCGGCATCCTTTCCATCCTCGAGAGATCCCTTGCGGTCGAATACACCCATAATCTTTGCTGGTGTCTCGCTTGCCATGCGACATGCGTCCTCCATCGGAATATTAGCCATTTGCACACATGTGCGGATAAGTCGGTCCATGGTGGCAATTGAACCTGCAAGAGCCGAATGGTCAGCAAGCTTGCACACGCCATCCTCGAGAATAACGCGTGGATCGAATGCTACACCCTCATCGCTTGCGGCACAAGCCAAAGAGTCAGTAATAAGAGCTGTCTTCTCAACACCCTTTATCTGATAAACTACGCGAAGCATTACTGGAGGCACATGTATACCATCGGCAATAACCTCTACACTCATATCAGGAAGTGCATAAACACTCTCTACTGTGCCAGGCACCTTAAACTCGTGCTCCTTGTACACTACCGGCATTGCGTTGTAGAAGTGGGTGGCATGCATCATGCCGGCTCTGTGACCAGCTACCACATCATTGTATGTGGCACGAGTATGACCTATTGAAGCCAATACACCATGCTTGCAACATGCCTTAATAAAGTCGATTGAACCAGGAAGTTCGGGTGCCTCGTCCCAACGCTTGATACATGGATACTTGTCAAGCAATGGTTCGTATTCCTCGGCTACAGGTGCCTTGATCCATTCAGGTATCTGAGCGCCTGCCTGTTTAGGGTTGAAGTAAGGACCTTCAAGATGAAGTCCGAGTACCGGACTGTTTTCCTCTTCCATAAGCTTCTGGCATGTTTCGCATGCTGCCTCAATCATAGGCACAGTAGAAGACGAAAGTGTTGGGAAGATAGATGTAGTGCCATGCTTCATATGTGCTTTAATGGCTACGCGGAAAGCTTCTTCAGAGCCTTCCATAAAGTCGCGTCCACCACCACCATGCACGTGCAACTCTACACCACCAGGTACTACATAGCATCCCTTGGCGTCAATTATTTGAGCATCAACAATGTAGAGATCACTGTTAGATACGGCCTTAATCTTATTGCCATCAATGATTACAGAACCGCCTTCGAGCCAGCCCTCAGGAGTAAGGACACGACCATTAATAATTTGTTTTAGCATAATTGTATGATTAGTTTTGTAAAACTCGCCAAGCTGCAGTATAAGCATTTAGTAGATATGTGCAAGGCTCTTTAAGTTCATTAGTAGATTCAAGCAGCAAAGTTACATATATTTTTCTAACTACGAACAAAAAAAAAGAATTTTGACTATTAAAACATTTTAAAATAATAATATTGTCAAATTTAGCTTGGGTATATAATGTTTATTGTTTTGTCTTTAGTTTTGTCGGCATTTCTGCAATGCTGGTGTAAAGACATAAAAAAAGGTTCATCCGGAATATGGAGTGACAGAAGTGTAAGTTGCAGTTTATCGGGGAGAGACTCTTGTACTTGTATTTCCTTTGCTTGTAGTTCCCACAGAATGCACAGACCACAGCAGAAGCCTACGGGATTAAGTTTTTTTTAATCCACAGAGCGTATAGACGCTGCGCGTCATACGACAGAAGGCACAGAATTGATTGCTTGTGTAGCGTCGCCGAGGTTAGCATGGTTCGCCGCCTATGGCGGCGCAAGCAATCATTTCTGTGGATTCTTGCCTCGCGAAGCGTAGGCCATTCTGTGGATTCGAAAAGCTTAAGCCCGTAGGCTTCTGTGTGGTCTGTGCATTCTGTGGGAACTACATACAAAAGAACTACAAGTAAAATTATACGTTCATTATACGAACATCAAGATGCCAACCTCCACGATAACCTCCAGCTTGTATCACTCCAAATATCGGATGAACCTAAAAAATCGCTCAGTTTTAGTTTGCTGAGCGATATAAATATATTCGTTTTGTAGTGGTTTAGCTCATTTTAATGAAGTAAATATCATCGGCAGATGAATACGTTACCATCGGCATATATTAATATCCCATTTGCTCCAATGCTGTAGCAAGCTGGTCGGGGCAGCTGGTAGGCTTGCCGTTGCAGCTAATTCCCTTAAGAGTCTGCTTTATGTCTGATGCCTTCTTGCCGATAGCAAGAGCGCAGATGCCTTTAAGATTGCCATTGCATCCACCCACGAACGATAGATTGCGGATAATGCCATCAGCATCAACATCAATAGAGATAAGACGGCTGCATGTACCGCAAGTAGTGTAGTCCAAGTGATTCATAATGCTGTATATTTAAAAAGCCCCACCCCTTTGCTCATCCCTACTTGGGAAGGGCAAGGAGGTGGGGCTTTGGTTATTTATTATTTACTCGCCCTCCTCAGGCTTCATGTTGGTATATACGTTCTGAACGTCGTCAAACTCCTCAAGACGCTCTACCATCTTGTCGATAGTAGCACGCTGGTCGGCGTCAACATCCTTCAAATCGTTAGGAACATAAGTAAACTCGCCACCGATATCCTCGAAGCCCTGGTCCTCAAGGAACTTCTGAATCTGAGCATACGCCTTAACGTCGTCGCCGTAGATTGTGATTGTTCCCTCTTCCTCATCCTCGTCAAACTCGTCTTCTACATTGAAGTCGATAAGCTCAAGGATAAGCTCTTCCATATCGATGCCGTCCTTCTTCTTGAATGTAAATACACACTTGTGGTCGAAGAGGTAAGACAGCGAGCCTGTTGTACCAAGTGTACCGTTGAACTTGTTGAATACCGAGCGTACATCGCCTACTGTACGTGTGGTGTTGTCGGTAAGTGTGTCAACGAAGATAGCGATACCGTGAGGGCCATATCCCTCGTAGGTTACTTCCTTATACTCGCTCTGATCCTTGCCCATAGCGTTCTTGATGGCACGCTCGATGTTGTCCTTCGGCATGTTCTCGCGTTTACATGTAGCGATGATAGAACGCAATGAAGGGTTGTTTTCTGGTTCTGGACCGCCAGCCTTAACAGCAATAGCAATCTGCTTGCCCAGACGGGTGAATGTCTTAGCCATGTGGCCCCAACGCTTCAGCTTTGTAGCTTTACGATACTCAAATGCTCTTCCCATTTTTGTTATTAATATTTCTTATTTAATATTTTGAATTTATTCTGGTTTTGCACCGTTATTATGTTCGGCAATTACAGATTGACATTAACGCAACTCTGCGCCCAACTTCTGCTTGAGGTTATTGATGAGCTTGGTCATAATGGCCTCAATTTGCTTGTCATTTAGAGTCTTGGTCTCGTCCTGCAAGATGAAGTTTACAGCGTAGCTCTTCTTGCCCTCCGGAAGATTCTTGCCCTCGTATACATCGAACAGCTCAACACTCTTGAGAAGTTTCTTCTCGGTCTGGCGAGCTATCTGCTCTATCTGCTCAAACTCTACGCTCTTGTCGATAAGCAAGGCAAGGTCGCGACTTACAGACGGGAACTTGCTGATGTCGTGATACAAGGTTTCGTTCTTCTTGATGGCACGCATGATGTTGTTCCAATTGATGTCGGCATAGAACACATCCTGATCAATGTCCATCTTCTTAAGAAGCTTGTGGCTTACGGTACCCATCTCACAAAGCAACTTACCACTGCGAGCCTTCAAGGCGAGAGCCTTACCAAAGACGTTGTTGTCCGACTTCTCGGCTACTACAATGCCAGGGTTAACACCCAGACGGGTAAATATGTTCATAACGTATGCCTTGAGCTCGTAGAAAGTAGACTGCTCGTCGGCGTGTGCCCACGAACCTTCGACGCGCTTGCCTGTGAGCCACATACCAAGGTGCATCTCCTCTGTATATGCCTTTATAGGGTCCTCGTCGTTATTCTTCTCAGGTGAGAAGTGGTAGCAATTGCCAAATTCGAAGAAGCGTAGATTAGGCATCTTGTGGTTTACGTTACGACATACGCTCTCCAATCCGCCGAAGAGCAAGGTCTGACGCATTACGCCAAGGTCGGAGCTTAGAGGATTCATCACCTTTACTGTTGTATCCTCTGTGTAGTGGTTAAGCTCTGTATAGTAGGCTGTCTTAGTAAGCGAATTGTTCAAGATCTCGCGGAATCCACAACCAACAAGTTGTTCGCTGATGACATTCTGATGATGGTATGCCTTGTCTTCGTCGCCAAGAATGGTGAGCGAACTCTTAAGCTGTGTAGGTATCTCCACATTATTATATCCGTAGATACGGAGGATATCCTCTACCACATCGCATGGACGCTGTACATCTACACGATAAGCTGGCACATCAAGCTCCAAGCCAGTATCTGTCTCCGAAATCACCTTCATATCAAGACTCTCAACAATTGAGCGTATCATATCATTGCCAATCTTCTTGCCAATAAGACGGTCTACATACTCATAGTCGAGCTGTACACGTGCGTCGGCAATCGGTGTTGGATAAACATCCTTTATCTCCATGCTAACCTTGCCACCTGCCAACTGCTTGCACAGGATAGCAGCCTGCTTCAATGCATAGATTATGCCGTTAGGGTCGATACCACGCTCGAAACGATAGCTTGCATCAGTGCTAAGTCCATGACGACGTGCACTCTTACGAATCCATGTAGGATGGAAATATGCACTCTCAAGTACCACGTTGGTTGTAGTATCGTATGTACCAGAACCCTTGCCGCCGAATATACCGGCAATACACATTGGCTCTTCAGCATTGCAAATACTAAGGTCATGCTCGCCAAGAGTGTGTTCCTCACCGTCAAGTGTCACAAACTTTGTACCTTCTGGCTGAGTGCGCACAACTATCTTGTTGCCCTTAACCATATCTGCATCGAAGCAATGCATAGGCTGACCGTATGCCATCATCACATAGTTGGTGATGTCGACAATGTTGTTGATAGGACGCAAGCCAATAACCTTGAGCTTGTCTTGCAACCACTCCGGACTCTCCTTAACCTCGCAACCAGTAATGCTAACGCAAGCATAACGCTTGCAAGCCTCGGTGTTCTCAATCTCAACATCGATAGGAAGGTTGGTATTGTCGACTGTAAACTCAGAGCAGTCGGGACGATGAAGCGATGTGTTATAACCATTGCGCTTGAGCCAAGCATATAGGTCGCGCGCTACACCCCAGTGGCTTAGCGCATCCGAACGGTTGGCTGTGATATCAATCTCGATAACCCAGTCGCTTTCCAAATGATAATATTCTGCTGCAGGCTGTCCTACGGGGGCGTCTTCCGGCAATACGATTATACCATCGTGACTTGTTCCAACACCTATCTCATCTTCGGCACAAATCATACCGTTAGACTCAACACCACGCAACTTAGACTTCTTGATAACAAATTCCTTGTCACCGTCGTATAGCACGCAACCAAGATCGGCAACGATAACCTTCTGACCTGCAGCAACATTTGGTGCACCACATACTATCTGCTGTGGTTCGCCCTTGCCTAAATCAACGGTTGTTATATGTAAGTGGTCTGAATTAGGGTGCATCTCGCAAGTCAATACCTTGCCCACGTACAGTCCCTTCAGTCCACCCTTAATGGTCTGTACTTCTTCAAGAGAGTCAACTTCAAGTCCGCAAGATGTCAGCACGTCGGCTGTTTCTTGGGGAGTAAGGTCGAAATCAACATACTCCTTAAGCCATTTATATGAAATCTCCATTATAATGATTTTTTAAGTATACTCAAATTTGGTGCAAAAGTACAAATTTTTAAGTAAGTAGACAAAAAATACTGAAAATATTATATATACACCTTATTATATAGTTATGATAGACATTATTATGGGGAATTATGGGAAAGCAATAAAAAAGTGAACGAAACTATGCAATGTCTTCATTTTTTTCTCTAAATTTGCATCGTCTAAGAAAAAAACAGAAAAGATGGTTTTCAAATACGACTTTCTGATTATCGGCGCCGGTGTTGCCGGCATGAGCTACGCCCTGAAGGTAGCTCGCGCACACAAAGGTAAGGTGTGCTTGATTTGCAAGACTTCGCTTGATGAGGCAAACACATCGTTTGCCCAAGGTGGCGTAGCCTCAGTAACTAATCTTGTAGTTGACAATTTCGACAAGCATATAGAGGATACTATGATTGCCGGTGACTTTATCAGCGACCGTCGTGCCGTTGAGCAAGTTGTACGCAATGCCCCTGAACAGATTAAAGAGCTTGTAAAATGGGGTGTCAACTTCGACCGTAAAGAAGATGGTGAGTTTGACCTTCATCGCGAAGGAGGACACTCTGAATTCCGTATTCTGCACCATGCAGATGACACGGGTGCCGAGATTCAACGTGGACTTATGGCTGCTGTTCGTGCTTGTCCAGACATTGACATTAAGGAGAACCACTTTGCTGTAGAAATTATCACTCAGCATCATCTTGGCGCACGCGTAACTCGCCGTACTCCGTATATCAACTGCTATGGCGCATACGTGCTTAATCCTGAAACCGAGAAGGTGGACACATATCTTAGTAAGGTTACGCTGATGTGTACTGGAGGTTGCGGTGCTGTATACCAAACTACTACAAATCCTGTTATTGCCACCGGCGATGGCGAGGCTATGGTATATCGTGCCAAGGGCACTGTTAAGGATATGGAGTTTGTACAATTCCATCCAACAGCTCTTTATCATCCAGGCGAAACTCATCCAGCATTCCTTATTACAGAGGCTATGCGTGGATATGGTGGCATACTGCGCTTGCCTAACGGCGAGTCGTTTATGGAGAAATACGACGAACGATTATCGTTGGCTCCACGTGATATCGTGGCACGTGCAATTGATAAGGAGATGAAGATTCATGGTATTGATCATGTTTGTCTCGACGTTACACACAAGAATCCTGAAGAGACAAAGAAACATTTCCCGAATATTTATCACAAGTGCAAGTCGATTGGCATAGATATAACTACCGACTATATCCCTGTTCGCCCGGCTGCCCACTATATGTGTGGCGGTATTAAGGTAGACCTTAACGGACAGTCGTCTATTGAGCGTCTTTATGCTATTGGCGAATGTTCTTGCACAGGTCTGCATGGTGGCAACCGTCTTGCAAGCAATTCTCTTATTGAGGCTGTGGTATATGCTGATGCAGCAGCCAAGCACTCGTTGGCACACGTTGATGATTACGACTTCAACGAAAAGGTACCTGAGTGGAACGATGAAGGTACAATGACTAATGAGGAGCAGGTACTAATAACACAAAGTGTTAAGGAGGTTGGCGAGATTATGTCTAACTATGTTGGTATTGTTAGAAGCGACCTTCGACTCAAACGTGCATGGGACCGTCTTGACTTGCTGTACGAGGAGACTGAAGCTCTATTTAAGCGCGTAAAGGCAAGTCGTGACATCTGCGAACTTCGCAATATGATTAACGTGGGCTATCTCATAACACGCCAAGCTATTGAGCGTAAGGAATGTCGTGGTTTGCACTACACTACCGACTATCCGCTGCATGCTTACGACAAGAAGTAAGAAATAAAAGTAAAGCAGCCAAAAAGCTATTGCTTTTTGGCTGCTTTACTTTTATAACCCTTCTTCTCTATCTTGTCAACGAGAACTTCATACTCAATCCAAAGTCCTGTGTTGTCGTTGGATATGAGCTTGACGACAGCAACGGTGTGTTAGTTTGTCTATCGTAGTAGAAGCTCATAGTAAGCATTCTTGACAACGTATAGTCGGCAGAGAAAGACAGCTTAAACGCTGTATTGCCGCTATTTGCCGATGATGTCATTGTGGCAATATCGCGGCTTATAGCAGCTTGCTTGCGTACACTAAGATCAAGCCTTAACTTCAAATCATTATTAACACCACCCGATGAGCGGCGCGATGAAGAGTTAGAGTCAGAAGCATTCTTTGCTCCACCCTTCTGTCTTGACTTAACTTGACGATGCCTATTACGACCACCTCCAAATAAATTGAAGTTGTTAAGCGTATAACCTGCACCAATAACCCAGTCGTGCGAAGATGACTCGTTAATCTGTACCGAAGTCATACTAAGACTCAACACACGCGTTGTACGATACTCGGCCTTGATTGTCATGTTATTATTCAACGTTACATCTACACCAAGCAATGGCGAGAATGCCTCATTGATGCTCACCGTCGAGACATTGTACATCGAGTTTGGTATTGGCGCTCCGCTTGTAGCATCGGTTATAAAACCAAGTCCATTCATATACTCCATATACGTACTATACGACGAGTATGAGCCCACAGCATATATACTCTTGTACGAGTGGTTGATGTTTACACTCTTGAACACATCTCTAAACCACGGCAACTTAGACAATCCACTGTATTTGATAGTCCAGTTGGGCAACAGTTTAGACAGCGATGGGAACAGCGACAAGCCTTCATCCCCCATATTGGTATATGCAGCAAGGAAGGCAGGCACCATTACGTCAGCGCTATACTTGTTTACACCACCGTTCTCTGCATTGAATGGTTTGCCTGCAAGCGATGTTCCTGCAGGATATACTGCACCCGCATACTTAGCCTCAACACGTTGACGATATCCCTCAAGCGAATTGCAGAAACGCTCGAACGAAGCCGAATGATATCCGTTATTGGCATTGCCAGAACCCTCAAACGCACTACGAAGCGATAGTGTTGTCATTGTAAACGTACCGCTCTGCGTTGTAGGATTACCCTCGTACATATATTGTACTGAACGCGCTGTTGTCATTGTGCGCGATGCATTGAGGTCTATCTTCAAGTTACGAACAGGCTCCAACGTTGCCTTAAGCTGCAAGTCCTCTGTCTTATTGGTTGTTGCCGGCGTTGCCAAAGAGTCGCTCATCATAAGCCAACCATTCTCACGTGCCTTGTCGATATAACTATCACCAATGAAACCAAAGGCAAAATCAAGACCTGGCGACATTGCTCCCATACCATGTCCCTGTCCAAAAGCATTGCCTATCATAGGCTTAAAGCCAGGCAACGACATTGCATATTGGTTGCGATAGCTTACGCTTACATTGCGAACCATCATCAACACACGTGCCACCGATTGTGCGGTACGATACCAGCTCTGTTCATCAAGCGGCTGCTTGGCAATAACAGATACCTTTATCTTTGTTGCCGAGTCCACCTTATTTAATATACGTATACTATTATCGTCCATTCGGCGATACTTCAACTTAAACGCATGTCCGTCCTGAGTCTTTGCCGACACAATAATGCGGCGTGTCTTCTTGCTGTGCACCACTTTTATCGTAGTGTCCGGCATAAGTGTTATCTCCTTCTCAAAGGCACGCTTGTTCTTAGGCAACTTACTGCGCAATCGTTCGTCCCTATCTTTTGGCTTGTTCTTGTCGCCATCCTTATCAGCATCCTTTTTCTTTTTGTTGTTACGCAAGTTTGTTTTCAGCGATGCTGCCTTAGGTTTCAACGAGTTGCTCTTCTTGAATCGTTCGTTAGTTTTCTTAAGGAACGGCACATGGTTGTACAACTTCTCAAGATTAAACTGTCCGTTGATATTTATCTGGCGGTTGTTGGCAATAGTATTGCCAAGCGATGTTCCATCTTCAAGGTCGGTACCTCTCACCCAATTGTAGGTTGCATTGTACGACGCATCAGATGTTATCCAGTCGAATACTGGCAGCAAGTTGATAGGCAACTTATAAGATGCTTGAAACGACTGATTGTAGTTAAGCGGTGTACCCATATGCTTTATTGATGTCCACACAGAATCCTTCCAAACCGAATACTGGTCAGGATAAAGGTCCTTGTTAACAGGTACATAAGGTTCCTCAATCTCGGCATTGGTTGCACTCTGGAAGTTCATATGCAGATTCTTCGTTAAATCCCAACGCAAGTTGAACTCACGATTCCACAAGAACTGTGACGAGAATGTCAACGGCAGATTCTGATTCTCCGTCGATTCCATATCACGCTCTTGCAATTCGTAATAGTTGCGAGTTATCTCCGTATTGAAGCCAACATTCTGCGGCAACCAATTCAAGGCGAACTTCTTTGGCAAGTCAAGCCATTTCGACTTCGACTTTATCTTCTTGAATGGTTCATACGGTTTGTATACCGGAGTCCATGAGTAGTTGAGTGCACCACGCCAGTTGTCCTCACGTTCATATACCGTAGTCTCACCCGTTGTGTAAGAGTGGCTATGCGAATACGAGAACGAGAAGTTGGCTGGATCGTATGGCATAGGATGACGCTTGTTCTGTATTCCAACACGAACGTTAGACAACGAGAAGTTGGTCTGCGTTACCTTTGTAACGGCTATATTCTCTATTGAGTCGCGCTCTTGTCGTGACCCAGCCGCGTCAAGAGCATCCTTCAATTCCATATCGGTATCAAGTGGATTATACTTAGGCGATGTCTTCTCCTTTGTCACCGAGTAGTACAATGGCGCACTAACCTTAGCCTTGTCAGGGAAGAACTTACCAAGGTCGATATTTGCAGTAACAGTATAGTTAGACTGATCGTCTGTACTACGTTCGGCTACACCTTCTTCCAGTCCGCCAAATCCTGACGATGTATATCGTCCTTGAGCATTAAACGAGCCAAGGTCTGATAGCTGAACATTGAAGTTGCCTTGTGCAGCCCAACCCCCAGAATTGTTAAACTCCTTAAGTCGCAGCTCGTTTACCCATACCTCGCCACTCTTCTCCTGACCAGAGTTATTGCGTATACCAATAACCAACGTCTTAACCTCACCCAATGTAGGATTACCCATAACCGTGATGCGATTCTTAGGATTGTCAGAGTCGTAGGCCGAGTAAGCTCTATTATACGAAGCCTGCCCTATAGCCTTAGCCTTGTTGCGTTCTTTCTTCAATCCGGTAAAGAGCGACAACGGAATATCGAGCATATTGTCCTTAGGCCATACCGCCCATGCAGCCTCAGCCGAATAGCGGCTGTATTGGTTGCTATGCGGAGTTAGCTTAAGAGGAATCTCATACTCGTAGTAGTTGCTCTTATAGTCGGAACCCAATCGGATGAATACCGAAAGCTGTCCATCCTCAAGATTTGTTGTGTTCTGCTCAAACGAGTTGGCATGCACAAACATCTGCATACGCTTATACTGTCTAAGGTCAAGCGACGTGTTCTTATATACAGCCTTGGCTTCTCCCGAACCAAGCGTGTTTACCGTAAGGGCAAGAGCTTGCTCATTGTTCTCTACAAGCTGCGGCTGAGTAGGATCTTGACTACGCTTTATACCAGGAGGCAAGATATAGTTTACCGGCATCTTGTCGTTGTTCTCCTCAATATTAACAGCGCTGACAGACAGTCTACCTGATGTATTGGCAGAATTGTCAAGATTCTGCTGATATACACGCCATGTGCCTCTAACAAGGTCGAGTGTTGCAAAACGCAGCACAATTGGATGCTTGAAGCCTGTCATAAACATACGCATAAAGCGCACAGATGTAAGGTCGTTGATAGAACCCACCTTCTTCTCATACTCGGTCAATGGTATACGGAACTGATACCAATCTACCGTCTCCTTGTTGCCATTACGCAAAGGACGTGTTGTGGTGCGCTTGTCTACAATATAGTTCTTGCCCACCTCAAGGTCTTCGGGACGAATAGACACATGATACTGGAAGTATTTTTCATACTCGTTAAGAGTATAGTCCTGGTTGATATCCTCCACATCCGGAGTTGACTTATACGATGTGTCGTAGCTCTCGGTACGCGAATCGCTGTCTGGCGAGTTGCCCTGAGGATTATTAATATACTTATATCGACGCAGAATAGGAGCTTGCATACGATCATAATCAGAGCCACGGAAATAGTGATAGTTATCGCCAGCCGGGTCTGCCCATATCGAATCCCATACAGCAGGACTCACCTTGCCTTGTATCTCGGTCAAGAAGTCCTGATACGACTCCCACTTCTGTTCTTCCTCATCATTAAGTCCGTTGAAACCCACATCTTGCAAAGCACGTGCTCCCTTGGTTGTTGCAAAGGCATAAGTTACAGTTGCTTGGTTGGGCACCTTACCCCATTGGGTTGTGGTGAAATTGGTTGAGCCATCAACAGGCATTCCACTCTCGTAGAACTTCTTGCCATCGCGTAATATATCCTCGCTCATTTCGCCAAGGTTGATATAGAAGTCGCCACCATAATCGGATGCCTGACCTTGCTGACGAGTATATATAAAGGGGTCGAGCATCCAAAATTCAACATACTCTATGTTTGCAGCCTCAAAGTCGTTGGTATCAAGTTTGCGCATCATACCACCCCAATGTTGCTGCGGATTGTTAAGTGTACCGTCTGCATTGAGGTCTGGGTTGAAGTTGTACGGGCCTCGCTCGTTAGGATAATAAGCAAGGTTGAGAACATTGATTGTAGATGTAGAGCCGTTGTATGCGCTTTGGTCGCGGTTTGGGAACAGCTCGCTTACGTATATCTCACGCACATAATGATTGCTAAGCTGGTCTAAATCGCTCTTTATATGACCTGGAGTTAGCGATGAAGAGCGTCGTGTGAACAAAGGATCGATATAATACCACGCCATTCTTGAGCGGTTAAAGCCTGATCGTAACGTGCTTTTGTCGGACGATTCGGGGAACATCGACGGCACAGATGACAATATCCAAGATGTAGGAGTGCTTACATCTATTGTGTTCTTGGCTTCCTCAAAGTCGTCTATATACGATGCATTGTCCTGCGTGCCACTACTTTGTCCGGCTATAAGCTGGGCAAACTCGCCCGTGAATGATATCTGCGAAGGCTGTGTAAGGTGCAAGAACGGCAACTTATCGAGCATATTTGTAAGCCATTGACTCTCCTTCTTCCAGTTGATGTTAAGACCCCAAAGTGTATTGTTCAGCGGTTCGCTGCCCATATTCACTTTGTTTGTAAGGGCCTGTTCAGACAGATGCTGCAATGTACCCGACAATTGAAAATCCTTCGAGAAGTCGTATTCCCAGTTCACGCCAAACATTGTCTTGCGCTGTTGGGCATAATCTGTATTGCTCTCAAGCGACACATTGACCTGTGTTCCTGCATCGATAATGCTCTGGTTAAGGATAGTAACCTCGCCACCTGAATAATCTACAGAATAGTCGGTACCCTCGGCAAGTGTTATACCACCTGCAGTTACCACCACCGAACCTTGCGGAATGTTGTAGGCTCCAGTAGATATTACGTTGGCAGAAGTACCGCGGAACTGACCCATAAGCACATACTTGTCCTTCTCGGCTATCTGTTTTGCAACAGTCTTGGTAGAGTCGTACAATTCGGTAAAGGCATATTTTTTTGCTTGATCGGCAGCAACTCCCCTACCCACAAGATAGTTGTACATATACTTGCCGAATGGTTCGGCAACGGGGAAGAACACACGACCGTTAGAAACCGTATAACCCTCTACATAGTCGAAGTATCCATTAGGATGAGCCTTGCTGTTGTTATCCAGTCGGTCGGCACCAAGAACCTTTATAATTGTCTGGTCCTTGACCTGTGGTTCTGGGATGTATGTAAGATATACGCCTGCTGTATCGCTTTGGAACTTAACGTCGAGACGGAATTTCTCCTTCTCAACCGACGAGGCCAAGTAATATACATTCTTCATCATTAAGCCCCAATTGCCTTGCTGCGGATTGTTTGACGTGTTCTTAAGCGACTTAACAAAGATGGCTTGCGAAGCATCGGTAACATCGCTGGCAAACTCGCCCACCTGATAGGTTACACCGCCATAGGTATACTCGTAAGCTACGGCAAGCACCTGATCGGTTTGCAACTGTGTCTTAAGCGATACATATCCAAGTGAGGTGTTGACCGTATACTCAGACGAATTGAGCAATCTTGCCTTCTCCAATTTCTCATAGTCGCTACCGCCATGAAATCCGGGTATTCCATCGAACACAGTTGATGTCTCGTCAATATTACGTGCAGCTACATACTGCGATGTCATTGACGAGTACTCTGAGTTGGCTGCATTAGATGGTACAGGCTGTCCGGTCAAACCCCATGCTTGATTGGACACGGTGCGGTTCTCGCCCAAGTCGGTAAGGGCGATTATGTTACGTGTGTTAGCGGTTGTTCCAGTCTTGTTGGTAACCCATATTTCAACACGGTTAATCTTAATTCCTGATGTAAGGTTTGGCAACGACCTCATCCAATCGTCGTAACGATCGTGAAAATACTGTGCCAAGAAGAAGTGTCGGTTGTCCTCATAATTAGCGGCATCAATCTCAAATGGTGTAAACTGTTTGCCACCCTTAGACGATACGCTCTTGGTAGACGACTTCTTCTGTGATGCAACAAGCTGCAACTTAAGCTTGCCAAACTGCAAGTCGGTACGCAATCCAAATAGTGACGATGCTCCCTTTATCAACGACGAGTTTGAAGGAAACGACACATTGCCTGCTTCTACAAGCTTTACAATCTCGTCTTCCTTACCGTCGTACTTAAGTTTAAGGCTCTGTGCGTCGAAGTCGAAGGTTGCATCGGTATTATAATTGAGGTTAAGGTTAACCTTATCGCCAACACGTCCGTTGAGGTTTAGGTTAACCTTCTCGTCAAAGTCCATTGTAGTTGTCTTGCGGTTGCGCACGGGCAAAGAAGGATTGTCAATATTCTTCATTGTCGCGCCAAACTTAAGCTCGGCAGTACCCTGAGTCTTAATGCGCACACCACCAGGACCAAATATCTTCTCGGCCGGACCAAGGTCGAAGTGCATATCAGTAAAGTCGAACTTCTCCTTGCCTTTGGCTTGGTAAATCTCATCGTTCTTCTTGCGGAAGAAGTCTTGCATTAGCTTACGCTCGCTCCACTTCATATACTCCTGTGCCGTCATCATTACCGGAGCATTGATATAAGTGTCGGATATCTTTGAGCCAATAATATATCGGTCGATAGAGTCGTTGTACTCTACCTGCTGCTTAAGATTGTCTGGACGTTTAAGGTCGGCTGCACCCTGAGACAGATCGTCGAGTGTTATTGGCAACGTGCGTTGTATCTGCCAACGTGGATGTAAAAGCGAATCGGGTATGGAGTCGTCATCTGCCAGCAACGGTTGCGCTATGATAGCAAGCGAATCCTTGCTGTTTTTATTGTTATCGGTTTGTTTCTGTGCAGCATTGGCAGCATTACGTTGCTCTATTGCCGCACGTCTTCGTTGTTGCGCATTACGCAGAGGTGTCTGTTTCATGGCATACGCAACTATGGTCGACATGACAAGCATGACGACAAAAGCACGAGCCGAAAAGACACGGATATGTAAATTAAGAAATGTTTTATATATCTTTTTAAGCAAATTCATCAATCCTTTACTGACGCTATTGTTCGTATACAATTACTTATATTATAACGTATTTGTATATATATTATTGTGTAAGCGCCCCTACTTTATCTGCTTAAGTGCCAACTTAACCACTTGCTCTACTGTAAGCGATGCGTCGTCTGTAAGTATGGCTGTTACTACCTTGGCTGTAGGAGCAGGCGAGAAGCCAAGCATTGTAAGAGCTGCAACTGCCTCGTCGCGCACATCAACTGGGATAGTAGAACCCGCAGCTGTACCTGCCGACACTTCTTGTGCTATACCAAGTGACAGTATCTTGTCCTTAAGGTCAACGATGATACGCTGTGCCGTCTTCAGTCCAATGCCCTTTACACCCTTAAGCAGACGCTCGTTGCCTGTAGATATGGCATTGGCAAGCTCGGCTGGAGAAGCCGAAGAAAGAATCATACGTGCTGTATTGGCACCTACACCCGATACGGTTATAAGCAATCGATAAAGGTCGCGCTCTTGCTTTGAGGCAAATCCGAAAAAGGTGTAACTGTCGTCGCGACCACCTGTTACAAGACTTTCGTGTACATACAGCTTTACGTCTTTCTTGCCCTGTATTGCCTCGTAAGTATTTAAGGATATATTCATGGCATAACCTACGCCGTATGCCTCTACCACTGCCTGAACTGGAGTAAGCTCTGCCAGTTCGCCTTTTATATAATCAATCATTGGTGCGTTATCTAATAATGTATTGTTGTAATATTACATTATTTATAACGCACCAATGAGTCTATTATTGTAGAAAAAAAAAGAAAAATTAGAACTTGTCTATGTCTATCGACACGCCTACCTGAAAGTTGATGCCATCGGTCAACGGGCAATTAAGATAATAATACTTTGGACGATAATTGAAGAGATTGTCCAATGCTGTTGTCAACTTTATTGCTTTGCCGATGTTGTGTGTAGCCGACAGCTTCCACATTGTATAAGCGGGATAGTCTACCTTTATTGTGCCCTCGCTCACATCGTAGTAGTTCTTATATTCCACATTGCTTGTGCCAGACATCACACGACCGTTGATACCCAGACTCAAGGCATAGTTCTTTGAGAATCGATGGTCGTAGTCGGCACGCACATTGAGCGCATGCTCTCTTGACGGGATATACTGGTTGTTTATAGTATTACCCTCCTTGTCCTTAGGCAGATGTTCTTTTGTGTAAGCATATGTAATACGTGCCGATAATCCATTGTCCCAACGTGCCTGTGCTCCTATCTCGCCTCCACACACACTATAATTGTCGAGATTGGCATATGGAAGATAAGGCAGCTTGTCGGTAGCTGTCTTGAAGTAAGGCGCAGCAGTGGCAAGTTTGTTGTGCACAATATTATAGTAAACCGACGCTGTAAAGTCGTAATGACCATGGATATATTCGGCCGAGAGGTTGAAGTTATGGCTTGTCTCAGACTTAAGGTCCTTGTTGCCCTCCACAATCCATATGCCTGCCATATCAAAGTTGTAATACTTCTCCTTAAGTGTTGGAGCTCGAAATCCCATGCCATATCCGGCACGCAGAGTGAGACGGCTTGTTGGACGATAGCGCAGATTAAGCTTTGGTGTAAGGTTCGACTGACTTCCGTCCGAGAAATAGTCGTAACGCAAAGCTCCTACAAGCTCTACCTTGTCGCTTACCATCCAATCGTATTGCGCAAACACGTCAAAACAGTCTTGCTCGCGTGTAGAACCATCAAGGTTGGTATTGTATAGATAGTCGTGCATATAGTCGGAACCAAGGGTCAACACATCTCCCCTCTCAAACTCATGACTATACAATGCACGCACAGTATTCTGCACATTGCTATACGAGCGAATGTCCAAGCGACGAACGGTTTGATAATTCGACTTGTCGTATTGGTCGAATGAATAGTTTACACGCAACTGGTCGAAAGCCGACATCGTCCAATTCATTCTCAATCCGCCACTAAAGTCGCGGTAGCGTTCTGGTTGTCCTACTGTGCGAGTTGTCTCGCGAAAGAAGTAGCCTGCTCTTCCAGTAAAGCTCAATGCCGTAGAAGGTTTCCACGTCAGTTGCTCGCGTGTGTTTATGGTTTTGTCGCCATAGATGGTAGATATAACACGCGTAACGGGATTGGGTCCACTATTTACCGAGTAATTATCTGTAGTGTTGTAATTGGCCGACAGCATGTTGCTCCAATGCTTGCTGCTCAGTCCAAATGTTCCGCCATATCGTTGCTCGCCATGTTTGGCAAGTCGTCCGTTAAGGTTTAGCGTCCATGGCTTCGACGCTTTCTTTGTGATGATGTTTATAACACCACCCGATGCGCTACTGCCATAAAGTGCCGAAGCAGCTCCCTTTACTATCTCTATGCGCTCAACATTGTCCATCATCAGGCGCGTAAAGTCAACATCGTCCATTGTCTCTCCTGCAAGACGCTCGCCGTCAACAAGGAACAATATGCTCTGACCTCCAAATCCCGAGAAGTTGAGATGTGTCTGTTGGTTCATAGAGAACGAGAATTCTACACCTGGCAATTCCTGCTGAAGCAAGTCTTGCACATTGGTTGCATCTATTTTGGCTATGTCTGCAGATGTTATGACACGTGTCTGTATTGGGGTGTCCTTTAGAAACTTAGGTGTGCGTGTGCCCGTAACAACAATCTCATCCAAGTCATATTGGCGGAAGATGGAGTCGGTTTGGCTTTCCACAACAACTGCGCTGTGCTGTATTTGTGCCGTTGTAAGTAGAGGCAAGCAACCTGATATAAAGAGCAAAGAGTATCTCTTGACCATATGTGTCTATTAATACGGATATTTGTAATTAATTGTCAACCAGCACTTCTTGCCTGCAGGCGACAAATAGTCGACAAGCTGAAGCGCGGCATAAGTGCCATCATTAAGACGCAAAACAAAGACGTGACTGTCTGGAATATAATCTGGCGGAATATTAAACTTAAAGCTTAGCCACGACGACAACACCTTATTAATCTTTATGCCTTGCGACGGAACGAGTCCCAAGAGCATTTGGTCTTGGTTGTCCCACACTTCCTTCTCTGTCCATTCGTCTTCAACAAACGTTTCGTTCTTGAATGCGTCGCTCGACTCGGGCAACTGATCCATCGACGTATACTGTGTCTTAAATACAGCTCCGCCATTAGTACGTACATTGTTGCGATGTATGGCAAAGGTCCATTCGGTAGGTTCTGGCTGGGAGTCGCATGGTGTATAAGATCTAAACTCATTGTTTTCAATACCCGAACCAAGCACATCAAACCAATAGAGATATTGTCCCGAATGTCCATCGCTCTCGCCAGTAAGTGTCATTGGTATAGACCAAGGCTCGTGCTCGGTTTGTGCCTTAAGCAAGGCATCATCATCACCTGCCTCTGTTAGTTGCTGCAGTTGCTTTAGGTCGATATAGTACCAATCGGTCCAACTTGTAGCATCAACAACAACCTGACCCTTTGCTGGCACCAACTCCTTTTGTGGCTCGTCGTATATATCATCAAATATTCCCGTGCATGAAGTCAGCACAAACATGCCGAGACAAGCCAATGTTGCAGACAGAGCGTGGGCGAATGTTTTATTGTTCATTTATATCTAATTGATTTATCCCTTACTTAAGTTTCTGAAGTGTGGAATTTAAAGTATTTAAAGTAGTTAGATAATTTAAAGCCATATGCTTTATTGCTTCTCCCCGTAGGTGAGAGGGAATAGATGCAACTCCTCTCTCTCCTACGGGGAGGGACAATAGCCGAATAAACGGCATGCGAAATGGGACTTTATTTCTTAATATATTTCTTTCCGTTTACAATCACAATGCCTTTATAGTCATTGCCTACACGCTGACCAGCAAGGTTGTACATCTTGCCGTCGTTATGCTTGTTGGCTACGTGTACACCGTTGATGCCTGTAGCGCTGTTGCCGAAAGTAGAAACAATACCAAAAGGCATGGCACCCATCTGGAATGTATTTACAATCTGCTCTACTGTTGAGCCGTTGTACTTAACAAGAATATTGTTTGGCTTGCCGCTATTGAAGGTATAGTCGGCATCCATTGTCTTTGTGCCATTCTTCTCGGCTGTAAAGTGGAACGATAGTCCGTCATTAGCATAGTCGCGATAGAAGCCTCCCTTTGACTCATCGTAAACAAGTCCCTTTACCACATACTTGCCCAAACCAAGATTGCCCATAATGGTATTATCGAGTGTGTAGTAAGGCACCTCAACATCAAGCTTCTCTACATCATCCTCCTTATACTTGCGCACGCTGTACGTAACGCTTGAGTTGTCGTATGTGAATTGTCCACCTACAGCTACGCTGATAGCACCCGATACACCATTTACATAATAGCCCTTTACGTTGTATGTCATAGGCATAGGCATGGCACCATACTTGAACACAGCTGTAAGCGAGAACGAGTTGTCGGCCATATTATAAGTACCAGTGAGCGATGTTCCGGTAATTGTCTTATCGGCACCATTCACATTAACAGTAGATGCAAACTGCTGGTTGGCAAACTCAACCACGTGATTGGACCCCATAGAGAATGTAGCTCCCTTGATGGTGAACGATGGAATGGTTAACATACCCTTCATTTCGGGCAGGGTTATATCGCCTGATGTCATATCATTCATGACAAACGATATTGTGTCGCTTGCGTTTGAGAGGTTCACATTAGACACTTGCATCGTTGAGGCACCAACAAACTTCTTTGCGCCGTGCATCTGAGCCATCATAGTTGTTGCCGAGAAAGCGGCAACGAGCAGAGTAAAGATTTTCTTCATTTTCTATTGAGTTTTTTTCTTTTTTCAAGGATTATACCTTACTTATATTTTAGCGATTGCAAAGGTCGCAACAATTTGCAACTCTCGCAATACTCATAAATGATGATTTTGCTACTTTTAGCGCAATCCTCATTATTAGGTATTGCCGTATTTCTCCTTTTTATATAATTTTGCAGCTATAATCGCAAATAGGCACATACACATTTAATAGCTACTTACACATTATATTATATATACATATTATAATAAGTACATATCCTTAGATATATGAAAACTAAAACATATCCAGGCAAGACCATCGGCACATTGCTCATCGTCTTGCTCCTCATGCCTCTTGGGCATGCGCTTATGATTCTTATGGAGCATTATCTCGCTCCTACAGTACTTCACTATTCGGCATTTGCCATGGGATTCCTTGGACTCGTCATTACCATATGGGGAGTGTTTGTCAAGGGAGACACTCGACAGACTTGCTTTGGTCTTGCAGGCTCGGTGCTATTCTGGACAGGTTGGGTAGAATTTCTACTTGCCTACTATGCCCAACGCTATGGTGTACATTGCGACCTTGTGGGCAATGGCATTGTGGAGACTGTTAGCAGATACGTAAATGGCGTGGCTGTAGACCATAGCTTTACTATCAATGGCTCTCCACTCGAAAGTTTCTCGCGTGCCGAACTAAAGGAGCTGCGAGGCTCGCGTCCCGAATACCTCATCATGCCTGCAACGTTTGGCATGTGGATGATGTTCGTAGTGCTGTATCTGTTCTGCACACGCAACGGTTGCCTATTTCTACATTGGATACAAAAGCATTGCGGCATTAACAACAATGTTGAGTTGCGCCCAATGGCATACCATCCAAGCATAGTGATGTTCATGGAATGGAACATTATGATGTGGGGCCTATATCTGTTGCTTATGTTCTGCTACGACCCTGTGTTCCTTGGCGACCATCATCCCGTTACCTACATCATTGCGGCTATATGCCTAATAGGTTCGGCATTGATGTTCAAGAAACAGTTGCGCATAGCCAATTGGGGCAGAAGCATACGCATGGCTTATGCTACAGTTATTGTGTTCTGGACATTTGTTGAGGTGGCGGCTCGCAATGGCATGTTTAAGGAGATTTGGGTTGACCCTATGCACCATGTGGCAGAAATGGTTGGTGTATTAGTTGTATTTATGGCGCTTGTTGCTGGCTACTGGCTTTACAATGCCAAGGACAACCATGAGGCGAAAGAACAATAAAGCCTGATATAAGAAAAGAAGGTTGTTCGACCTCAATATCGAATCACCCTAAATATTGTATTAATCTAATTTAGATTTCACACAATATTTAGGGTGATTGTATTTTAGTTGCAGTTTCTATTGCCAAATAAAAACATTACATCCAAGAATAATTTCTCGGAATTCTTTGTTAACTTTGCTACCGTATTACAAACTTCGTTTTTAAAGTAAAGCTATGAATATGAGGAGATTTATATTTATTCTAATTGTTTCCCAGTTGATGTCTTTAGCATGTGTTGCAGCAAACAAGACTATTAAAGGGCATGTTGCGGATGAATTTGGTAAGAATGTTGAATTCGCAAGCATGATAGTATGCTTTAAACGTTAAACTATATTACTCCCCCAAATACCCCAGTACCTATTTCAGTACCATATAACTGGTACTGCAGTTTATATTGTATGGTACTGCAGTTTCATATAACTGGTACTGCAGTACAAACTAACTGGTACTGTACTTTCAATTAATATACTTAGAGCACAACAATAATATACTTCGAACACAACAATATACTTCAAGCACAACAACAATATTGTAGGATTGAGAATACCAACTTGAGTACTTGCCCGTATCAATATCTACGATTTGTAAGCATTACACTCAAAAACCATTACAATTTAACAAAACATCGGGCATTATTCTACTTATATGTAGGTGATCTTGTAAGGCACAATAAAAAAATGGCAGGTTATAGTATTGGGTTTTGCGCTTTTTCTGTAACTTTGCATCCAAGAACAACCAATTCTTCTTTTTCGAACACAAAGCCTCAAGCCGCATGCAGAACAGAAGAATACAGATACAACAATAAAAGAAATAAGACATTATTAAGACTATGAAGAAAATCAGAGCAGCCGTAGTGGGCTACGGCAACATCGGACAGTATGCTGTCCAGGCTCTCGAAGCAGCCAACGACTTCGAAATTGCTGGTATCGTACGCCGTAATGGTGCTGACAACAAGCCAGCCGAACTTGCACAGTATGACGTGGTAAAGGATATCCGCGAACTGAAGGATGTAGATGTTGCCATCCTTGCTACTCCTTCGCGCTCATGCGAGGAATATGCTAAGCAGATTCTGCCTCTCGGCATCAACACCGTTGACAGCTTCGACATTCATACATCTATTATAGACTATCGCGCCACACTTATGCCTATATGCAAGGAACACAAGGCTGTGAGCATTATTGCTGCTGGATGGGATCCGGGTTCTGATTCTATCGTGCGCACTCTTATGCAGAGCTTGGCACCTAAGGGTTTGAGCTACACCAACTTTGGTCCGGGTATGTCTATGGGACACTCTGTATGTGTACGCTCTAAGGAGGGTGTAAAGAATGCTCTTTCAATGACTATTCCTAAGGGCGAGGGATTGCATCGCCGTATGGTATACGTTGAGCTTGAGGATGGTGCCAACCTTGAAGACGTTACAGCTGCCATTAAGGCCGACCCTTACTTTGCCAACGACGAGACTCATGTATTTGCTGTTCCTTCGGTAGATGCTGTACGCGATATGGGTCATGGCGTTCATCTTATCCGCAAGGGTGTTAGCGGCAAGACACAGAACCAGCGCATGGAGTTTACTATGAGCATCAACAACCCTGCTCTTACTGGTCAGGTACTTGTTAATGTAGCCCGTGCTTCTATGCGTCAGCAGCCTGGTTGCTACACAATGGTTGAGGTTCCGGTTATAGATATGCTGGAGGGTGACCGCGAGGAGCTTATCGCTCACTTGGTGTAATAAGACAATACGACGATAAACATAAAAAAAAACATTTGGATGTTCAAACAGTAGCGAACATCCAAATGTTTTTTTTATGTTTATCGCCATATACATTTGTTTTTGTTATGGCCTTGCAATATAATTCTTTTAGTGCTTTAGTCCGCAACGCTTCATCTCCTCGTCCACCATATTTGTCAATTCAACAAACTGCTGTACAGAGAGCTGTTCGGGACGCTTTGTCATGATGTCCTGTGCATAGAAATCGGCAGATGCTGAACTACCAAAAATCTGACGCAAAGACACACGCAACATCTTGCGACGTTGATTGAACACTGTCTTGACAACACGCTTGAACAATCGCTCGTCACATCCAAGGTCCATAACCTCGTTGCGTGTCATACGTATAACCGCACTCTTTACCTTTGGAGGTGGATTGAATACTGTTTCGTCTACAGTAAACAGATACTCTACATCGTACCAAGCCTGTATAAGCACAGACAATATACCGTAGGCCTTATTGCCCGGAGCCGATGCTATGCGCAAAGCAACCTCGCGTTGTATCATACCCGTACAGCAAGGTATTAGCTCCTTATAGTCGAGCATCTTGAAGAATATCTGCGATGAGATATCATAAGGATAATTGCCTGTAAGCACAAACTGCTTACCCTCAAAGATGTCGTTGAGGTCCATACGCAGAAAGTCCTCACCTATGATGTTCTCTTGCAACTTAGGGAACTTCTCGTTAAGGTAAGCCACCGACTCCTTATCTATTTCCACTGCCTTTACTGGTCGTGGCTTTGTAACAAGAAACTGTGTCATAACACCCATACCAGGTCCTATCTCAAGCACAGGGATATCAGGACAAGCGTCAACAGTATCGGCAATAGCCTTGGCAATACCAAGGTCGGTAAGGAAGTGTTGGCCAAGATTCTTCTTTGGTCGTACGGATTTTATCATTCGTTGATATTAATGAATTGAGTATTAAAAGAGCCAGAAGCACTAAACTCCTGACTCCTTATATTCTATATTCTTATTATTCAGCCTCCTGACGGTCGTCAACATTGTCGCCCATTGTAGGAGCAAGCGCTGCCTCGAAGTCGGTAATACCGTTGTTTACGAGGATGTTGTACCACTGGATAAGCTTCTTGATATCTGAGTCGTGAACACGGTCGCGGTCGTATGCAGGCAATACCTCAGCAAAGAAAGTATGCAACTCATCTGCCGAACACTTCTTGTAGTTGAGCGAGCATTCCTTCGACTGCTCCTTCTCGCCAAGATTCTTCAATACTTGCCACAATGGAATATCCTCAGCATCGGTATACATAGCGATGTCGGCAAGTGATGTAACACGGTCTGAAGCAAATGCTGGCATACGGCGATGTGTTGGGTCGATAGCCTCAACAATAAGGTTCATCTTGCCACGAGACACAAGTTTGTAGAGTCCTGGTTTTCCTGCTATTGAAAGAATTGTTTCCATTTTTTGTTCTTAATTTTATTATTAGTTATTAATTATTTTATTCTTTATTGCCATTTTGCTTGGTGGAAGCAAAACTCGAGAGAGGCTGATATGCACTTCTGCCCAGTCGAGGCGTGCTCTCTCTTATAGCTTGCATTGCGCAAGCACTTGGCTTATCTGCTGCTCTAAATCGCCTACCCCATCATTATTAATAACGAAGGAGCTGCGACGTTGCATTTCTTCTTGCGGCATCTGTGCTGCAATCCATTCTGCTGCCCTTTCGGCTGATATGTTGTCGCGATTCATTATACGTTGAATGCGCACATCTTGTGGTGCAGCTACACAAACTACCTTATCGAAATCAACACGTTGATCGAATTTGCTCTCAAACAAAATGGCACTTTCAAGCCATTCCATTCCCGAAGCGTTAAAGTCGGCGGCTACGGCAGGATGCACCACATTGTTAACAGCTATCTTATTACTCTCGCTTGCAAGTAAAAAGTCGGCAAGCACACGCTTCTGCAACTGTCCATCAGCCGAATATACATCATCGCCAACAAGTTGCTTAAGGTTGTGTTGCAGTTGTGGCGAAGTGCGCATAAGGCGCTTTGCAGCTGCATCACAATCGTATACCTTTATACCATGCTGCTCAAGCAGACGGCATACATAACTCTTGCCTGAGCCTATTCCACCAGTTATTGCTATCTTCATAGTTTTATTGCTGTTCGATAAGATAGTCTACCTGACTTCGCTGCAAGCGCGCATTGCGTACACTATGCGGACTCGTCTTAAGTATAATCGAGCACTTGTCAGATGGATTTGCAATTAGTTCGTTATAGTCGACAACTACCAAGAATTGATCGGCATTGATATGACGGAACAAACTTGCGCCTACAGTAAAGTTAACTCTAACCTTTGACGGGAAAGTGCGCAGCACCTTACCCTCGGGCATATTGATTGACTTTATAGGAACCTCAATGCTCTCTTCGGTCAAGATGTCGGGATAAAGACCTATGCGCACCATATTGGGCACAATCTTAACACCCTTAATATTCTCAAGCGCCACATTCTGTATAACGGTATCGCCAAAGTTGACAATGTTTATAGGTACAGTCTTAACGTATCTCAGCGAGTCGAGCACACGCTTTGAGGCATAAACCGTAACTACATCAGGCCAGAACTTTGTACGTGCCAAATAATAAGAGCGTCCAGGAACAACCTGACCTGACATACGTACCGGTAAACGACGAGATATACCAAAGTTGAAATAGAAGTCGAGACGGTCGGGCTTTACCTGAAGCACCTTAGAGGCTCCTGAAAACTTCTGGTTAACCATCTTAAGCAAGTCGGTAGCAGGCACGATGCCATAACCGGTCTGACGGTTGGCGTATGTAGAGAAGTTAATATTTATTGGCTGCAATCGGTCGCCATACATATACATTACAAGCGAGTAGCCTTTGTCGCGTACAGTAACACGTACCGTATCTTCAATCTCGGTAGTAATGACAGCATTCTTTGGCACATTAACTAGACGCACGGGCACACCAACCTCTTGTTCAAACGTCTCATTGAGCGTCATCATCAACCAGAAGATAGAGCTCAATACGAGAAAGAACAAAAAAATCAGAAACTCCTTGTTCACCGAACTGAACAAGAAGTTCCTGACCAACCTGTATATTTGCGTCAAGCGATTTTCCATCAAAACGGCTTATATATTACTTCTGTGGCTGTGATGCCGAGTCGGCATAAACACCATTCTTGTCGACAGTAACGACAACACCACGTGCTATCTCTACCTCAACAACGCCATTGGCAAGGTCTACACGGCGTACTGTACCGTGAATACCACCACCAAGAACAACCTTATCATTTTCCTTAAGAGCGTTCTGAAACTCACGAATTTTCTTCTGCTGTTTCTGTTGAGGACGAATCATAAAGAAATACATGATTGCAAAGATAGCAACCATCATTATCAACATACCATATCCTCCGCCCTGAGCCTGGGCCTGCAGTAACATTACATTCATTTTCTTATTGTTGTTTTAGTTTGTTATTACTATATAATAAGGTGGAGCATATGGCACCACCACGTAAACTTAAAGTTCCAGATTATTATTCCTCCGAGATATCCTCTTTAGCCTTAGCCTCATCTTCAGCACGCTGCTCTGCATAACGTGTACGCAAAACCTCACCATCCTCTAAAGCTTGCTGAGCACGGTTAAGACGCGGTGTTGACTGACGACGTGGAGCAGGACGACGCTGTGGACGATCCTCTATAGTCTTCATAAGCTTGCCTGTTGATACCAGATAACGGGCAATAGCGTCGAGCATACCATTGATGTAGCCACCCGACTTAGGTGTAGAGTATAGCTTTGCAAGCTCAACATACTCGTTGATGGTTACGCTGATAGGTATGTTTGGGAAAGTCAGCATCTCTGCAATGGCTATCTGCATGATAATGACATCCATATATGCAAGACGAGAGAAGTCCCAGTTGCGTGATGTCTCACTCATATAACGCTGATACTGGTCGGCGTTGAGAATGGTGGCACGGAATAGCTTCTGTGCAAAATCCTTGTCTTCCTGATCCTTGTATTCAGGCAATAGTTCCTGCTTAGAATTTGTACTCGGGTCAAAACGCTTGATAGTCTTAAGCACGAAAGTGTCTACAATTTCCTTGTCGTCGTTCCAATAGAGGCTCTGCTCCTCTAACAGTTGGTCGAGATCCTCATTCTCCTGAATGAGTTGACGGTATAACTTGCGCCACACCTCGCGGTCGGCCTCATACGAGCTGTCTTTGTCGGCCATATAGTCAGCATATGTCTGGCTCTGCTCTATCTGATTGCACAGATTGCGCACAAACTCGATACTTGTGTCCCACGATTGTTTCTGTGTCTCGGCAAACTCTGCAAGCTGCTTGTTCTCTTCAAGCTGAACGGCAAACTTGTTGTAAGCGAATTTCTGTGATGGCATAGTAGAACCATCACGCTGTGCTCGCTGCGATGCAACCTCGACTCTTCGACGTTCTTCACGAGTTATGGCGACGATTAATTCCAAGAGGTAATTGTACAAGTCGTATGCCTTAGACAAGCTAAAGAGCAATTCTTTTTCGGCACTGTCCATTAGCTTGTTACCATTTTGATAGTATGCGTAGGTCAACTGAACTATCTTTATTCTTATCAATTCTCGATTAATCATCCTTCTATATTATTATAATGTGTCTCTATTTTCGATTTATTGTGGTTCGCTTTACATTTCGTTCTGCAAAAATAGACAAAAATGGGTGAACTACCAAAAAAACACGGCAATAATAAACATTTTTTCTATAAACTTTGTTAGTTCCATATAAAATCAGTATCTTTGCACCGCTTTTTTGAGCACATCTATACAGAATTTGAGAAAATTCAATATTTCTCGTGTGATGGCGAATTAAGGCATAAACATTATTTATTCAACTTAATTTAGAGTAACACAATTATGAAAGAAATTAACGTTACAGGTCAGAAGCGTGAAAACCTTGGAAAGAAAGCTTCTAAAGCATTGCGTAAGGAAGGTCTTGTACCTTGCAACCTTTATGGTCTCGCCGAGCAGGATGGCAAGCCAGTAGCTATGTCATTTGCTATCGCTATGGCTGAGCTTCGCAAGATTATCTACACTCCTCACATCTACGTTATCAACCTCGTTATCGACGGCGAGTCACACACAGCTATCCTTAAGGAGATTCAGTTCCACCCAGTAACTGACGCTGTTCTTCACGTAGACTTCCTCGAGGTTAACGATCAGAAGCCTATCACAATTGGTATCCCAGTTAAGCTCACAGGTCTTGCACAGGGTGTACGCGATGGTGGTCGTATGAACCTCTCTATCCGTAAGATCAACGTTACTGCTCCTTATCAGCAGATTCCTGAGCACCTCGAGATCGATGTTACTGCCCTTAAGATTGGCAAGAGCATCAAGGTTGGCGAGTTGAGCTTCGAGGGTCTTGAGATTGCTACAAGCAAGGAGGTCATCGTATGCTCTATCAAGATGACACGTGCCGCTATGTCGGCTGCTGCTGCCGCTCAGGATTAATAAATAGCAAACAATTAGCAAATTGTAATAATAAGAAAAGCGCACGAGTCTGCATTGACACGTGCGCTTTTTGTCATTTAGGCTTATAAGACATTTGGATACTTATAAGCCATTACTATTTCTTTTAGACAATGGATAAGTTTTTAATAGTTGGTCTTGGCAATCCTGGCTACGAATACGAGAACACTCGACATAATACCGGATTTATGGTTGTTGATGAGTTTGCCCGTTCTGTAGGCGCTACCTTCGAGGACAAGCGCTATGGCTTTGTGGCTGAGACATCAATAAAGGGCCGTAAGGTGTTTATACTAAAGCCCACTACCTATATGAACCTTAGCGGCAATGCTGTGCGCTATTGGCTGCAAAAGGAGAATATAGACCAGGAACGCTTGCTTGTTGTTGTAGACGATCTGTCTATTCCGCTTGGCGATTTCCGCTTGAAGGGTAATGGTTCTAATGGCGGACACAACGGACTTGGCAATATACAGCAACTCATTGGTCAACAGTATGCACGTCTGCGTATGGGTATTGGTGCCGACTTTGCAAAGGGTCAGCAGGTAGATTGGGTGCTTGGCAAATACGATGAGGAGGATATGAAGACACTACAGCCTTCTATCGACCAGGCTGTTGACATTATAAAGAGTTTTGTGCTTGCCGGACTGAACATCACGATGAATCAGTATAACAAACTGGGAAAGAAGTCTAAAAAACAATAAGGCTTATGGCTGAAGTAGCACGTATAGACAAGTGGCTATGGGCAGCGCGCATATATAAGACTCGCTCCATTGCTGCCGATGCCTGCAAGAATGGCAGGGTTACTATTAATAATGTAAACGTCAAACCGAGTCATACGGTTAAGGCTGGCGAGGTGGTTAGTGTAAAGAAACCGCCTATAACCTACTCGTTCAAGATATTGAAGACTATAGAGCAACGTGTAGGTGCCAAACTTATTCCGGAGGTTTACGAGAATGTGACAGATGCCAAGCAATACGAATTGCTTGAAATGAGTCGCATTAGTGGATTTGTAGACCGTGCACGCGGTACTGGCAGACCTACCAAGAAGGAACGCCGTGCCCTTGATGCATTTGTTGATCCAGCAATGTTTGGGTTTGACGATGAAGACATGGATGAAGAATAGAACAATAAAATAGGAGGTATGACTTGAAACCATACCTCCTATTATATTTTATACTATTTCTTCCCCTTTGCATCAAACCTATACGTAAACGTCAGGTTCATGTAATGATGCAAATAGTTGGCCGAATTTTCCACACGCTGATATGCCGAGTATTCGCTGTCGTAGTAGATATCCTTGTTGAAGATATCGTCTACCCATAAAGCAAGGCGGCACTTGTTCTTGCAGAAACTGTAATTGATACTTGCAATCGATATCAACTTATGTCCGTTCATCTCTGATGTCTGATATCCCGAACGGAAATCGTCTGACAGTTTTATCCAGAACTCTATTGGTGAGAGTTTTATGCGGGCGCTTATTCCTGCACTATTATATATAGGACGACTGTTGTACGAGGCGTCGTCGTAGCGATAACGGTTGAGCGTTAGGTCATTGAAAAGAGTCAAACTAAGCTTCTCCGTCTCGTACGTCAACTCCAAATTCTCGTTTACTCCAAGCAGACGCTGATGATTCAAATCAGGTTTGGCTTGTGGGTCGGCATTGTCGACGATTGTGAGGAATCCGTACGACTGCGACTTAGATAAGGCAAACTTGTTCATAAGACGGAAGTAGACACCAAGACCTTGGTCGTAATTGAAACCAAACTTCCACTCATCTCCTCCCTTCACATTCATAGGCTTCGACTCGTACACACCTGTATTAGAATTGTATGTATAAAGTGTTGCCGTAGGATTGATGTCCTTGCGGTACGACGCACTAACGCCAAGTACTATCTGCTTGCGCAACCACATACGATGATAGCCAAAGGTTGTGGTATGACTATGCGAGTTGTGCAGCAATGGGTTGCCCTCTGATATCTGCAATGGGTCTATTGTGTTGCGATAGCCAAAGGTACTGATAAGATCGGGCACCGTGGTGTTATAGGCAAACGATAGGTCCATACTGCGCACACGACCCATCTTCCACTTAAAGAAAACCGAAGGCTCTATAGCATAACTTATGCGCACGGCTGCGGTGTCGAGTATGCCATATTGATAGTCGGCACTCTCACGATTCAGAGTCCAATCGAGTTTAGGCATAATCATGAGCTTCTTCGACGGTGTTATGGTCGACTTCAACGTCATTGTATTGGTCCATGTATGCAGCAGATAGTGCAAAGCGTTGTTGGCGTCGAGCGTTGTTGGCATATTATTGCTTACGTTATGCTCGTCGGTGTCGGCAAAGAAGTTGCGGTCTACACGTGTGCGTGTATACATAAGATTGTCGGCTATATTGACATACACCTTCTTGCCAAGCCAATAGTCGAACGCTGCCTTAAACGATGTGCTTGCATTGTGCTTGGTATAGTCGTAATACTGCCACTGTTTCGCGCTGCTGCCTTCGCGCAAATACTCCAGATTGCGGTTGATGTATGTATCACTATTGTTGCCATTAAGCCTTGTTTGACCCGACAACGAGAACGAGCCTTTCTTGCCAAGATAATGAACCCAGGCATAGTCGATAACGAGCTTGCGTGTCTGCTCGTCGTCTGTCTGATAGTTGCGACTGCGTGTTATAAGCTGGTTATACAGATCATCGCCAGGCTTTGCTACCAATGCAGCATCAAGAGTGTGATACTTAAACTTGTTTGGCTCATATCCATAAGATGCGGCATCGGTCTGACTTGTTGTGCGACTCTTGGCATAAGTGGCCAAAGCCTTTACAGTTATGGTGTTGAGCGAGTCGGTATAGGCAAAGAGGTTCGCTTGGATTTGCGGCGTAACATTATGCTTGTTGCGGTGTTTACGCGACAAGGCAAATGTGCGGTCTTTATCAGGGAAGAATGTCTCGGTAGACTGGTTAAAGGTGTTCCAACCATCGCTATGACCAAGGTTTGCACTAAAGTCGATACGATTGTTGTCGAAATTCTCTGCTCCCTTTGTCTTCCAGTTGTGCTGATAGTTGTACGAGCCATACTGACTCTTTCCATCGCCGTCAATATTACGGTTCATAGACTGTCGCATAGTTCGGTCGATATATCTGTTGGCATTATTAGCCTGGGCATATACCATCTGCGGGTCGTGGTCGCTAAGCTTGCTTGCCCTTATATCAAACATATAACGTTTCTTTGTTTGATATTGAGCTTCAAGCTCTCCATACCATTTGTCAAGAAATCCTGGCTTCACCTGAATATCAAGCACATGGTCTTCTTCTCCCTCATCGCTACCAGTATGGCGCGCCAGTTCAGACTTGCGGTCGTACAACTTAAGCTTGTTAGCCACCTCAGCAGGAAGTTCTCCCACTATCTGATCACCACCAAACAAGTCCTTGCCATTCATCATAAGACGAATAGGCTTATCGTTCCAATATAGTTTGCCGTCACGATTTTGCACACCAGGCAACTTCTTAATCAGTTCGTCAAGACGTGCTCCTTCCTTCAGCTTAAAAGCATCTGGATTAAACACAATGGTGTCGCCCGACATTGTTATGCGCGGAATATGTCCCTTAACCTCTACCTCCTGAAGCATAAGTGCTGTAGGTTGCAAGCGTATTGTGCCAAGGTCGGTTGTGTCTTTCACCTCCTCGCCATACGAATAGTCTACCTTGCGTGTGCTCTTATAGCCAATCATACTGAACTTGAACATTATCCTGCCTTCCCAACCACTATTGAGATAAAAGCAACCAGTGCTGTCGGTCTCAGTAGAATTTTGCATCGACCAACCCGGCTGTGGGTTTATCTCACTGTTAATATTAGCCCCGACAAGAGGTTCGCCCGTCTCGGCATTAACAATCTTTCCCTTGAAGGTGTCGGCATGGCATACTGATAGCGGTGCTAAGCAAACGAATAGCAAGAGCGCTATTTGGGTTAAGAGATATTTCATAAGCTTTCTAATTTTTTGTTTCAACCAGATATCTTTCCTTGGGGTTTTATTATACTAACGTATAAGGTATAGGATTATCAACGGTTATTAACTGTTTTTAACCATAATGTAATTTGTATCTTCTCAGCTTTTTGATAGATATCACTGTTTATGGTAATTGTACTCATATACTAATCCTCCTATTAAATCAAATAAAATGCAAAAATAGTGAAATGATTGCATATAAACAATATATTTCCAACGTTTTAATATTTGTAAGATTTAAATTAGCGAGAAAAAGCAAACAGAATATAAAGTTTTATTATCTGCAGGCGAACATTCTTTGGCGTGATGTTATATAAAACACGACACTTTGAACGCTATGAAAAAGAAAGAATATATAAAGCCCGATATGAAGGTCTTACAAATGGAGATACAGGCTATACTCGCTGGTTCTTATATCAGAAAGACTACGGAAGATGATTACAGAAATTTAGACGAGTATATAGAAGAAGACAGCATCTATGCAGACTAAATGTAGGAGGATATGTCATCCCTGCCATATCCTCTCTGCCATGATTGCCAAGCTGATTTAGTGGGTATGGCAAGGATGCCATACCCTCCTACTGTTTCCTCAGTTGGCTGTATTTCTTTACACTTCCTTCCAATCAACCAATCCCTTTCCCTTATCATCCAGTTCTATGGCAAGGGCTATCACCTTTCGCTTGTCTGCCTTGAAAGGTTCGGCATATTGCTTGGCTCTCATCTGTTCTGTGGCAGCATCTATGCCACCGTTATTGCTAAGCTTCAGTTCGAGAACATAAACGAAGTTGGTGGTTTCTACCACCATATCTATCCTACCCGTAGCTATCATCTTTTCTACTTCAACACGGCAACCTATGGCATTGAATATGGTGCTCATAATAAGGCGGTAGCGCTCCTCCATATCCATGCTGGCAAGCTTCTTGTTACTGTAAGGCACATCAGCTATAAGAGCCTTCAAGCATTTCATGGCTTCGGGCAGATTACCAAGCTTTAGGGAATACAACAACATATTCTGGGTTGATATTACTTGTGCATTCGTTTGCAATGTCAAGGCTGGCAATACAATCTTATATAGAGCCTTTCGAACTTCATAGTTTGGAATGCCAAGCAAATAAATCCCTTCGATATACCCCTTTATCGTAAGATAGCCCGACTGATAGAGAAATAGTTCCGCTCCGCCACCGGTTACATCAGAAGTCTCTATGGTGTCGCTATCTATCGGACAATTATCAAAATCTTTCAGTCTTATTTCTATATCATCCACAAACTTTGGAAGCAAGGAGGTTGCGCCCGACGAAGCCCAGTAGTTCTTAAGTTTGGAATCAGCGAGGGCATTGATAAGACTGAACGGATTGAATATATCCACCATATTCTCATAACAGAAATGATAGCCGTCGTAATAGGCAGTCAACTGTGCTACGGCTTCATCTGTAGTCCATCCATTTCTTGATGCCAATCTGCTGATTTCGGGTTTGAAATCTCGGAGCACTTCTTCCTTCGTTATACCGCAGATGGCTGCATACTCAGGGTCAAAACTGATGTTGCTCAGATTATTTAGCACAGAGAAGAGAGAGATTTGCGTAAACTTGGTGATGCCGGTGATGAAGACAAACTTTTCGTATTTGTCATCTGCCTTGAGGATGGCAAAAACCTCACGATAGATAGAGGTGCATGCTTCGTGATGAGGAGTCTTCCAAGAATGCTGCAATGGAGAGTCGTATTCATCGATGAGAATGGCAACCTGCTGTCCGGTTTGCTCATACGCCCCCACGATTATTGCATTGAAGCGGTCGGCAAGACTGTCTGTAGGATTAGGAGTCAGTGAATATTCTTTTTCATATTGTCTGAAAGCATTATCAAGATAAGAGCGCAATGTTTCCGGTTCAGCACCCGCACAACTCATATCCAGCCTTATGACAGGACGCTTCACCCATTCTGTCTCCAGCTGCATTATCTTCAATCCCTCGAAGAGTTCCTTCTTTCCCAAGAAGTAGGATTCGAGTGTATCTACCAGCACTGACTTGCCAAAGCGGCGTGGGCGGCTTAGGTAATTATACTTTTTCCCCCTGTTGGCAAGATTCCAGATAATATCTGTCTTGTCAACATACAGGCATCCTTGCTTTCTGATTTCCTCAAAAGACTGGATGCCTACAGGCAATTTTCTATCGTTTATCTCTACCATAATTCCTTTGCTTTGGTTTTCAAGTGCTAATTTACGATTATTTCCTCAAACTGCCATGTCTTTAATTACTTTTCTTTATGTGATGAGTCCCTTGGCAGATTAGCTTCCCAAAGTATATTATATTAAATGCCAATTTAATATATATTCTCTGACCATTTAATATATATTCTTTGGCCATTTAATATAATATACTTTGGGATAGCATCAAACATGTTGAAAAATCAGGGTAAGACACCCTGACTTGTATATTGCCTATTACGGCAACTTAGGATATTTGCTGAAGTCGGGCTTGCGCTTCTCGAGGAAAGCGCGTCCACCCTCATGTGCCTCGTCGAGCATATAGTACAGCATTGTGGCATCGCCTGCAAGTTCCTGAATACCAGCCTGTCCGTCGAGTTCGGCATTAAGTCCTGCCTTAATCATACGTAGTGCAAGTGGCGAGCGTTCCATCATTATCTCGGCCCACTCTACGCATGTATCCTCAAGTTGGTCGAATGGAACAACCTTGTTTACCATTCCCATGCGCTCTGCCTCGGCAGCAGAATACTGACGACAAAGGAACCATATCTCGCGTGCCTTCTTCTGTCCTACGATGCGGGCAAGATAGCTTGCGCCGAAACCTGCATCAAACGAGCCAACCTTAGGACCTGTCTGCCCGAAGATGGCATTTTCGCTGGCAATGGTAAGGTCGCACATCAGATGCAGCACATGACCACCTCCAATGGCATAGCCATTAACCATGGCAATAACAGGCTTGGGCAGTGAGCGTATCTGCTTCTGTACATCGAGCACATTAAGACGTGGCACGCCATCGTCGCCTACATATCCGCCTCTGCCCTTTACATGCATGTCGCCTCCCGAACAGAATGCTTTGTCGCCTGCACCAGTAAGTATCACTACACTTATGTGCTGTGCTTCGCGACACCATGCAAAAGCCTGCGACATCTCCCATGTGGTACGAGGAGTGAAGGCGTTGCGGTAACGCGGACGGTTAATGGTAATCTTGGCAATGCCGTTGTACTCCTCGAAGAGGATTTCCTTAAAGTCAAATCCCTGTACGGGAGACCAATTTCTTTTTTCCATATACATGAAGTTTTTATTATTTGTTTAATAATGATATATTGTTCTTTAAGACAGGAGAACAGGGGGACATGAGAGACATTGCTCCATTGTTCTTTAGGACAGGAGGACAGGGGGACATGAGAGACATGATTCCATTGTTCTTTAGGACAGGAGAACATGAGAACATGAGAGACATGATTCCATTGTTCTTTATAGGACAGGAGAACAGGGGGACATGAGAGACATTGCTCCATTGTTCTTTAGGACAGGAGGACAGGGGGACATGAGAGACATGATTCCATTGTTCTTTAGGACAGGAGAACATGAGAACATGAGAGACATGCCTCCATTGTTCTTTAGGATAGGAGAACAGGGGGACATGAGAGACATGATTCTATTGTTCTTTATAGAACATGGGGACATGAGATTTGGTTGGGCTTAAAAGCCCAACACGCGTGGATTGAGACTTGCGAGAATCTTACTTGGGGGTATACACCCTGTATTTACGCTTGATTTCTATTTTATCGCTACCAAAGTTTATTAGCAAACCATCGTCAATACCAGTTGCTGTGAGATAGTTAACAAGTTGTATTGAGTGGGGTGTTGAGAGGTTTTGAACAGCCTTAAGTTCTATTATCAAGCGATTTTCAACCACAATATCAGCTTTAAAGTCACCGACAATAAACCCCTTGTACTTGACAATTATCGGCTTCTCTGTCTCAAACTGTAAGCCATGCATTTTCAGTTCTATAAGCATCGCATTCTTATAAACCGATTCCAGATAACCTGGAGCCAAAGCCAACCGAACATTGTATGCACATTCTAAAACCTTGTCTATTAGTTTACTTATGTCCATATCTCATTTTATTTTTATGTTCTCATTAAAAAAAAACACAAGCCTATCCTCTTGTTCTCATGTTCTCTTGTCTAAAAAAACACAAGCCTATCCTCTTGTTCTCATGTTCTCTTGTCTAAAAAAACACAAGCCTATCCTCTTGTTCTCATGTTCTCTTGTCAAAAAAAAACACAAGCCTATCCTCTTGTTCTCATGTTCTCTTGTCCACAAAAAAAACACAAGCCTATCCTCTTGTTCTCATGTTCTCTTGTCCACAAAAAACACAAGCCTATCCTCTTGTTCTCATGTTCTCTTGTCTAAAAAACCATGGCCTTATGTCAACGAAGCAAAGTAGTCTGCCATTGCCTTCATGTCCTCCTCGGCATCCGTGAACACCTCAAGCACCATCGGTCTATCTGTCTCTCTTGTCAACAGCGTGACGATACCTATTTGCATCTCGTTCATGTCCTTGGCCGATATGTATCCAATGTCGTTCTGTGTACATATGCCTTGTGCTGTTGTCTCATGATGAGCCGACACAAAAGAGTTTGCTACCGGACTCTTGTCCAGCCCCTTAAGCTGTCTGAATATACCTCCGCCGTTATTGTTAAGCAGAACAATGCGCAGATTACCTCCGATACAGCTGTTCCACAAAGCATTCTGGTCGTAGAAGAAGCTGAGGTCGCCAATAACACAAACCGTCAGAGCATCAGTAGCAAGCGAGAAACCAGCCGCAGTAGATAGCGATCCCTCTATGCCATTAACACCACGGTTGCACCATACATAATGCTGAGCATATATACATGCAAGTCGCACAGCCGAACTATTGGCATAATGAACGCAGATATCGGTATCAAGGTCGGCAAGTTGCTCCTCAAAATACTTCACCGTAGCCATTTGCGAGAAGGCAGGCTCGTAAGCCTCGGCACGCTCGGCACAATTGTCGAGCATTTGTTGCCACAGCAAGTAGAAAGCATGTCTACTATCCTCGTGCGCCATAATATCCTCGTCGTCCTCAAAGTCCTCGGGATTGTCGTATATATCGCAGAAGCTTGACAAGAGCAGGTCTACATCCTCAAGCGGACATTCCACAATATCCTCAAGAGTCATTATTGGGTCGTGAAGGTCGAGAGCATCTGGAGTGATGAAGCACGATGCGGCTTTGGTGGAACGCAGCCAGTGACGTGTGGGTTTACTAACAAGAGTGTCGCCAAGATATATGATGTAGTCGGGAGCATACTTGGCACTTTGGTCTTGTCCAAGACCATCAACCACCCTAACAGCCTCATCAAAGTGTATGGTCTGATAATAGAGATTAGACAGCGGTTCGGCCATAACCACATAGTGCTGTGACAGCGAGCGTATTGTCTCCGGACTAATAATGCCATAAGCCAACTGTCCTATTACAATCATAGGGCGGTTGGCACCAAAGAAGCGTTCGAACAATTGGCGTTGCTGATTAAGGAAGCTCACCTTCTCCATAAGTCGGAACCGCTTGGCAACAGGCAGTTCTGCCACATCAAACGTAAACAAAGGTTCGGTGATAGGCACGTTAATGTGTACTGGAGCCGACTGACGACAAGTGGCACTATGAAGTGCCTCGTTTGCCAAACGACGACACATCCAACACTCTTCCTCCCAACGCTTATCACTATCAGACGTGTTTGGCCCGTCATCAAGTTTGCACATGATGTGAGGCTCAGGCAACGACACCGCCTTGCGTACAAAACGTCCAAGAGCATCGGGTTGTGGAAGAGTCTGACCATCAAGTTGGTTTATCCACTGAGATGGGCGGTCGGCAGACACCACTACAAGAGGTACATGCTGATAATAAGCCTCGGCAACAGCGGGAGCCAGATTTAGCAAAGCAGTACCCGATGTAACACACACCACGGTAGGACGTTGCGTTGCTTGGGCTATGCCCAAAGCATAAAAGCCAGCCGACCTTTCGTCTGTTATGGGATGACATCGGATAGACTGGCACTGGCTAAGATTATGTACAATAGGAGCGTTGCGACTGCCTGGGCACACCACAGCGTCGCTAACACCATATTCTATAAGCAGGGATGTTAGTATGTTGATATTGTCTTTATTGCTGAACATAAATTGATTCAAAGTTTGAAAGTCTGTCGCATAGTATTCATCTTGGCTTCCGTCTCCTCCCATTCCGACTGGCACGTGCTGTCCTTAAGCAATCCGCCACCAGCATATAATGTGTATTGGTCAGACTGGGTATTGTCTTGCCCGTCTATCTTCATACAGCGCAACGTAACAAACAAGTTGGTATCGCCGTCGGGGTCAAGTGTTCCGGCAAATCCGCTATAATAATCGCGCGGAGCCGACTCGTTGTGTGTAATAAAGTCGCGTGTATCGGCCTTGGGCATACCGCATACAGCAGGTGTAGGATGAAGAGCATTAAGCAAGTTGCCTATATGGGCTGTGTCGTTAAGACAGAAGCTTATGTCCGACCTAAGATGCACAAGGTCACCGGCCCGCGAGGTGTATGGGCCAAATACCGAGAAGTCGGAAGTGTAGTGCTCTATACACTCGGTGATGTAGGTCTCGACATAGCGTTGTTCCTGAATATTCTTAGTGCTCCAGTGGATATCGTCCTTGCCTATGCCACTGCCCGAAACATCAAACCCCAATTGGCTGCCACTCAAGCGCATAGTACCTGCCAACGCCATTGTTTGCATATTGCCACACTTGCCGCTTACAAGAATCTCGGGTGTAGCAATAAGCCATGTGCCGCTACGCTTTGTGCTGAACAAGGCCACGAACAATCGAGGATACTTATTGCAAGCACGTGCAAAGAGCGACAATGCCGGTATGTGCTCAGTGGCCTTTAGGCGTGCACTTCGTGCCAAAACAATCTTCTGGAACGTTCCATCACGCAACTGAGCATGAAAGTTCTCAAAGTCGATGGCATATCTGTCGCGCTCAGCCTCGTAGTCGGCATCAATTAGATGAGCCTCCTGCTTGCAATCGTCGGCAATGTCAACGGGCTCCCATTCGGCATCAAGAAGCAATATAGGACACTGGGCAGATGTATCGAAAGGGGCAATAACAAAACCGCGCCGCCCGTTGAGTTCGGCGAGCGACGCTATTTCTTCAGGCTCATTGTTGAGTCGATTGCGGTAGACTTGCGTTGTATGTGGCAGTCGGAAGTATACGAAACTCATTTTGACGGGTTCATTACAAAGTTTGTAACCTCAACCGACGAAATAAGCTCGCCCTCTTCATTGCAAATTTCCACATGCCACTGGTGCAATGTCTTGCCCTTATGCAGTATGCGTGCAGTGGCTGTAACGGTGTCGCCTTCGAGCACCGCCTTAACATGACTGCCACTTACATTTACCCCCACACATATTTTATTAGGACATAAAGCCATAGAGCCCACACCTGTCAAGTTCTCGGCAAGTGCAAGTGTGGCACCACCACTAAGGAATCCGAACACCTGACGATTGCGCTCGTCAACCTTCATTTTGGCCTGGCAAGTGTCGGGATCGTCGGTAGAGAGGAACTCCATACCGAGAGTCTTCGACAGTCCGTCTTGCTTCAGTCGTATCTCTTTAATTCTTTCTATATCCATAGTTGTTGATTTATTGTTATGCTTCTCTTAAAAAGTCGAGAGCTTCTTCTATCTCTTCTTTAGTTGCAGTTTGGTTGATGCGGATGTCGCCAATACCTCCGAGCAGCGTGAAATTGATAATGCCCGACGTGTTCTTCTTGTCGTGACGCATCAGTTCGAGCAGTTCGGGATAGTCGTCGCATGTATAAGGCAGACGGCCATAATGGTCGAGAATGAACCTCACCGTCTGATGCATCTTGTCGGTAGGGAAGCCTGTCTTGCGCGCACTAAGATACAACTCGCACACCATACCGTAAGCCACGGCATATCCATGCAATACGGGACGACCGTGTTTCATGGCAAACGACTCGAGTGCATGGCCCACAGTATGGCCTAAGTTTAATGCTTTTCGTATGCCGTGCTCATGAGGATCTTCGGTAACAATACGCTCCTTGACCTTTATAGATTCGGCTACCATACGCTGCAACTGGGCAAGGTTGGGCTGGGCAAGGTTGAAGCCCACAAGCTCTGCCCAATGTTTATTGTCCGAGATAAGACCATGCTTCAACATCTCGGCATAGCCCGAGCAGATGTTGTCGTGGTCGAGAGTATCAAGAAATTGTGTGTTGATGATGACAAACTTGCTGTCGGAGAACACACCAATCTCGTTCTTCAGTCCGCCAAAGTTGATGCCAGTCTTTCCTCCCACCGATGCGTCGACCATGGCAAGCAACGTGGTAGGGATATTTATAAAATCGATGCCACGCTTGAAGGTAGATGCCGCAAAGCCACCAAGGTCGGTAACCATGCCGCCACCAAGGTTAATCATCAGCGAATGGCGTGTTGCGCCACCCTGGCTAAGAGCCGTCCATACCTCGGCAAGCGAGTCGAGTGTCTTGTTAGTATCGCCTGCCTTTATCACTATAGACTGTGCCCCTTTAAGGCAGAGAAAGTTCTGAAGCTTTGGAAGACACATGTCGTGTGTGGTCTGGTCGGTAAGAATAAATATCTTGTCGTGCTCGCATTCGGCTATAGCATTAACGAGGTCGCGCTCGAGATTTCCTGACACAATAACTTTCTGGTTCATAATGGCTCCTGATTTTAAAGGTTCTACTATTTCATTTCAATTCTTCTTTGCTCTTTTATCGATTGCTCAGACAGTACCGATATGGATGTCCACAGCGCGAGGTCGTCAATAGAGGCAGGAAATATGCTGTTGCCAAGCATGTCGTCCTCGATAGCACGCAGCATAACATAGTCCATACCCTTGTGGTGGCAATCTTGCACAATGGCCTCAGTGCCCCATCTTTGCCAGTAAGCGCTTTCGTAACGGGCTATGTAAGGGGCATCGTCCTCCCACGTCTCGTGCTTGCTCAAGCCCTCGATATATATGCGACAGTTAACTCCATCCCATACACCACGTGTGCCTTGTACCTCAAAATCCAAACTGCGTGGACGTGGCAGCGAAGTATCGTGGGTTAAGGATATAAGCGATCCGCATTGGGTCTCTATCTGTGTAGACACTACATCGCCAAGGCATATGTTTGCGGCATCGGGGCTATCGCCATTGCCAAGCTCGATCATACGCTGTCGCATACCAACAGCCTTGGTTGCAAACGACGTTAGAGCAACAAGTCGGTCGCGCTTGCCAACACCAAGTATAAGGCAAAGCGGGGCAAGTCCGTGCGTGGGATATAGGTCGCCATTCCTACTAGTATAAAATCGGCTACGCCATACACTCTCTGTACCAATGCGTCCACCGAGATTACCGTGGTCGTCGAGCATTATATTGCGCAAATCGTGACGATAGCCGCCACGCATATATATAATGTCGCCCAACACGCCTTCGTCGGCCATGCGCTTAACAGCAAGAATCTCACGCATAAAAAGCGTGTTCTCCATAGGATATATCTTGCGTCCTTTTTGGTGTGCAAGACGTATCAGAGGGTCGTACTCGCCCATTGCCAAGCCTCCCTTTATCTCCAACGCCACATCGCAACCACGCTCAACACACGCCATAGACTGCTCAACATGCAGATGCCACGGCGATGTGACAACCACAAGGTCGGGACGATGCTCGTCTATCATACGCACGTAGGCATCGCTACCTTGATAGAAAGCAACATTGTGCGGATACTGTGTAGCGCACTTATCGGCAATCGCCACTATATTGTAGAAATCGATGCCACTCATTAGCTTAAACAGTTGTTTGCCACGGTAGCCGAATCCTATAAAAGCAATCTTTACGTGTTCCATACTGCAAATCTAATGAATAAAATCGGTAATGCAAAATAAATAAGCAGGTAAAAGTTATGCTTTTTGTGTATACACCGCTTGGGGCAAGTGCATACGAGTATAAAAAACACGGACACCGCAAACCAAACAACCAATATTGTCTGGTTTGCGGTGTCCGCATTATATAGAGCAGTGTCGGCTTGGGGTAAGCTGTAGACACTAAAAATAAACATGACTTTATCCGCAGCGCGACGTGCCGCAGTTCTTGCAGATAAGACAACCCTCCTGGTATACAAGAGTCTCCTGTCCACATACTGGGCAAACCTGACCCTTGACTTCGGTACCATCGACAACATATTTCTTTAGGGCGCGTTCTACACCATTCTTCCAGGTATTGATACTTTCGTCCTTAAGCTGAAGCGAACCAACCAACTTAATAACGTGGTCGATTGGCATACGATAACGCAATACGCCGGAGATTAACTTAGCATAGTTCCAATACTCAGGGTTGAACTTCTCTGACAGACCTTCAACCGTAGTCTTATAGCCACGCTTGTTCTCGAACTGGAAATCGTAACGCTTCTTGCCATCAGGTCCAGTCTGCTTGATGATGCGACCTTTGGTAACTGTCTTAGGCAATGCAATGCCTTCCTCGTCGTCTTGCAAACCGGTAAAAATCTCGTATGGATAGCCATCGAGCAAACCTATAAATGCCACCCATTTCTCCTTATTGTTTTGGAAACGCACAACATCACACTCAAGTTCCTTAGGACGAGTCTCGGTAACAACACGTCCATCTACCTGAACAACATGCTTTTCCTTAACGGCAGGAGCCGAGGTCTTCTTCTTGTCCTTCTTAGATGCAGAAACAAGTACACCCGAACGACTGCCATCGCGATATATAGTACATCCCTTGCAACCAGAACGCCAAGCCTCAACATAGAGACGGTCTACAAGATCCTCGTCTACATCATTTGGCAGGTTTACAGTTACGCTGATAGAATGGTCGACCCACTTCTGTATGGCTCCCTGCATACGCACCTTCATCAACCAGTCTACATCATTGGCTGTTGCCTTATAGTATGGCGAACGTGCCACAAGCTGGTCAATCTCTTCCTGAGTATATCGTTTATCGGTATCGATGCCGTTGATGCGCATCCATTCAAGGAACTTTTTGTGATATACAATATATTCCTCAAACGAGTCGCCTACTTCGTCCACAAAGTCGACATGCACCTCAGGGTCGCCTGGATTTACCTTGCGGCGGCGCTTGTATACGGGCATAAATACAGGTTCAATACCACTTGTAGTCTGCGTCATAAGCGATGTAGTACCGGTAGGAGCAATGGTAAGACATGCAATATTGCGGCGTCCGTAGGTCATGATGTCATTGTAGAGCTGTTCATCGGCTTCCTTTATACGCAACAAGAATGGATTGTTCTTCTCGCGCTGGGCATCAAATATGCTAAAGGCTCCACGCTCTTGTGCCATTGTTACAGATGAGCGATAGGCCGAAAGAGCCAATGTGCGATGCACCTCAACACTAAAGTCGGTTGCCTGCTGTGTGCCATAACGCAAGCCCATAGCAGCAATCATGTCGCCTTCGGCTGTTATGCCTACACCTGTGCGACGACCCTTTGAACTCTTGTCTTTTATCTTCTCCCATAGATGATATTCGGCATGCTTGATGTCGTCGCACTGTGGGTCGTGCTTAATCTTATCCATTATGAGGTCAATCTTCTCAAGTTCCAGGTCGATGATATCGTCCATCATGCGCTGTGCCTTAGCTACATGCTCGCGGAAGAGATTGAAGTTGAAGCTTGCCTCAGGCGTAAATGGATTCTCCACGTAAGAGTAGAGATTTACAGAGAGCAGACGGCATGAGTCGTAAGGGCAGAGCGGTATCTCGCCACAAGGATTGGTGCTAACTGTACGGAAGCCAAGGTCGGCATAGCAGTCGGGAATACTTTCGCGCAGAATTGTATCCCAGAACAGAACGCCAGGCTCGGCACTCTTCCATGCATTGTGCACAATCTTCTTCCACAACTGCTTGGCAGATATCTCATGCGACATCAACGGCTTGTCGGAGTCGATAGGAAACTTCTGTGTGTATGGCTTATCGTCAACGACAGCCTGCATAAACTCATCGTCTATCTTTACGCTAACGTTGGCGCCGGTAACCTTTCCCTCTGTCATCTTGGCATCGATAAAAGCCTCGCTTTCAGGATGCTTTATGCTTACCGAGAGCATCAATGCGCCACGACGACCATCTTGAGCAACCTCGCGTGTAGAATTGCTATAACGCTCCATAAAAGGTACAAGTCCGGTAGAGGTAAGTGCCGAGTTGTTAACAGGCGAACCTTTCGGGCGAATCTGTGATAAGTCGTGTCCTACTCCACCACGACGTTTCATAAGCTGCACTTGCTCCTCGTCAAGTCGCATGATAGCTCCATACGAGTCGCCATCTCCCTCAACACCTATCACAAAGCAATTGCTAAGCGATGCCACCTGATGACTATTGCCTATACCAGTCATTGGGCTGCCAGCCGGAACAATGTAGCGGAAGTGGTCGAGCAGATTGAACACCTCTTGCTCGGTCATCGGATTGGCGTATTTCTTTTCAATACGCGCTATCTCGCGGGCTATACGCCAGTGCATGTCTTCAGGCGAACTCTCGTATATATTGCCGAAGCTATCCTTCATGGCATACTTGTTCACCCATACGCGTGCAGCAAGTTCGTCGCCAGCGAAATACTGTAACGAGGCGTTGAAAGCCTCGTCGTAAGTGTATGTTTTTTTATTTTCCATTTGTCGAATTACGTAATTTGAAATTTTTACAAAATAATGCGAGTGCAAAACTACAATAATATTTTGACATTTACAAATGTAGACTAACAGAAATGTCAGTTGTTAAGCTATTGCTTATTTACGCAATAACTTAACAACTGACACTTTACCACTATTACCTAGGCAGTACACCTTGCTAAAAAGTAGAACAGTTTTACTCCAGCAAGAACGGACGGTTGTTTCTGTTAACGATAGTATAAGTATAGGTTTGGTTGAACCTATTGATAAAGATTACCTTTATTGTGCGATACTTCTTAGACAAAGGACGGGCACGGAAGAGGTGACGTGTCTTGGCAAGCTGATGCTTAAGAGGTTTGGTCAGCAAGAAAGCCTCGTCGTTGTCTGTAAACTGCTGCATACGTCCCTTGTACTTTCCATCCTCATACCACACTACACGACAATGGGGGTCCCACTCCCATACATTTGCAACCACATAATTCTTTTGCGTGCGAAACTCGCCTGGCTTGTATACTCGCATTTGTAATACCGACTTAGAGTTGGTGGCTTTATACTGCCACTTCATCGATGTGCCATCTATTGTTGCAACCATATAACCGTTAGGAGCACCATCGCGATTTAGATTGCTTGTCCACCATGCACCACAGGCAGCTGCTATATTGTGCTGATAAAGACGTGGCGTTACCTCCACATTCTCAAAGAAATGGGTGTGTCCGGCAAAGACATGCGCCTCGTAAGGCTCTAATATTTCAGCAAGACGCTGTGCATTGAGTATATTGTCGATAGTTTCCATGGAGTTCCATGCAGGCGCATGCATATTGAGAATTATCATTACATCCTTGGGCACATAACTAAGGTCGCGCTCAAGCCAGCGCAAGTCCTCCTCTGTTATCTCCTCCTCATACTTGCACGAACCACGATAGTTGATATTTTTTATAGTAACAACATGGCACTTGCCTATATTGAACGAATAGCACGTCGGACCAAAAAACTCGCCGAACATCTGTTCGGCATAATGCGGTGCACCAAGTTGCGAGTTGTGAAGGTCGGCGTATGCCTTCTGAAAGTCGTGGTTGCCTATGCATTGGAAGAAGGTCATTCGACTATTCTTTATCGACTGCTTGTACTGTGCATACAACTTCATGTTGTCGAACACCACATCACCCAACGTCATGCCAATCACATCACCCGTCTTGCGCAAGTTGGATGCCGTGTGCATTATACTTGTAACCGTCTCCTGACGCCAGCGTTTCATATCGCGCGCATTAAGTATCTGAGGGTCGCTTATGGCTATATAGTGAAAGCGGTTGGATACAGAGTCGCGGCGATGCAGCACAAAGCTTGCCTTACGTCCCTCCTCTATTGCCTTGGCCACAGGCATATAATATCCACATGCTATACCATCAGTCTGCGGCAGTACATACTCGCAAGGTGTTGATATGGACACAAACTTGCTTACCGCCGTATCAGTAGTAAGTTGCCACATACCATTACGGTCGGTTCGGCAGAACTCACGTCCATTGTTCACCACAACTCCGGCAATACCCTTGCCCTCATCATCTACTACACTACCCTTCAACACCAACGGCTTGTCGGCAGGCTTACCACTGACAAGACCAACAAACAACATCAGTCCCAGGAAGACTCTAATACTCATAAGCATCATCGTTTTAGTCTTCGCAAAGATACCTGTTCTATGTTTCATAACCATTGCATTTATAAATATAGGAGACTACGGCTCTAAAGCCATAGCCTCCTACTACGTTTTGAATAGTAAAAATTGACGTGTGCCTTATTTTGTCATATTCGATATAGTGGCAATCATCGCAGCAATAGACGACAAACTTGAACCCAAACTCATGGTCTCTGCTACAGTCATCTTGCGCTTTAGCTTGGCAGGAATAACAATCTCGCAACCCGGCTGCACCTTGGCACCATGGCTCAACTTAGCCACCTTGCCATTCATATATATAATGTATGCACGGCTCTTTACCGCATCACCTGCATAACCACCAGCTTGGTCGATGTAATAGCTTGCACGCTTGCCCTTCTCGAATGCCACTGTATTGGCATACATCACGGCACCATTAACCTTAACAGTTCCGTTGTACTGCGGTACGATAAGACGGTCACCCTCGCGCAACACCATATCAGCATCGCCACCAGGATTCTTGATAGCAAGCTCAAGGTCGATACCTACTGGATATTCGTCTGGTACATTAAACTTGGACAAGTTAGCATTCTTGGCACCTTCGGCTGCCTGTTGCAGATTGGCACCATTGCTGCTTGCGGCAAGCTGTAATATGTTCTTCTGTTGCTGCTCCATCTCCATCTGCAATGCGGTACGCATACGCTGCTTTTCAGCCTCAGTGGCACGGCGCATAAGTCGTGCACCGCGTATATAACCAAGTCCGTTAGTACCACCAGACTTTCTATACAAGTCGCTCAAACGAGTATTGTTTGCCGACAGAGTGTAGGTTCCGGCAAACATCACCTCGCCCTCTACCGACACATTCTTCTGCTCCATATATGCCGGACTCTTGCGTATATACACCTCATCAAACGGCATTAGTGTGAATCCTGGCTCACCATCAACCACAAATCCATCCTTTAAGGACAGCGTATACAACTTGGCTATAACGCTGTCGGGAGCCAATGCCTTGGGATCGGTAACACGACGACTAACACTTACATTTACGGTAGATGCCTTATCAGTAAGACCTCCTGCCTGAAGCACAAAGTCCTCAATGGTCTCGTTGTCGGCATACTTGTATACACCAGGGAATTGTACCTCGCCTCTAATGGTGATGGTGCGCTGCTCTATATTCTCTGTCTTGGTAGGCACAAACAACACATCGTTCTCTTGCAACGGAATGTCGGGGGTAGTACCATTCATAATGCCAACCAAGTCCACACTGATAACCTTAAGCGTGCGGTCTTCCTTCATTCTATGTAACACGGCACGATTGGTAAACGCCATCTCGGTTGTTCCTTCGGCATGCTCGATAAGTGAGCGAACACTATTGACCTGCTCGCCAAGATTGTACATACCAGGACGGAACACAGCACCCTTAACCTCAACGGTATTGGCATAACGTGGTATGATAGAGTCTACCATTACCGAGTCACCATCGGCTATGTGGAAATTAGCAAAGTCGAACTCGCCTACATTAAACACAGCATATTCCTTGCCTGTCTTGCGGTTTACACGCACTGCCTTGTTGTAGGCGTCGCCCGTGAATGATCCAGAATACTTAAGCAACGAAGCCACCGACTCGTTCTTCTTCATCTCGTAGAACATAGGACGCTTAACCTTGCCAGATATATTTACAAGGCAGTCGTAAGGACCAACAACAATAACATCGTTGTCGGCAAGACGCACATTGCCAGTAAGTTTGCCGTTGAGTATGTAGTCGTATATATCTACCACAGTTACCAGGCGGTTGTTGCGATACACCTTAATATTACGTAATGTACCTATATCGTTGGTGCCTCCTGCCATATAAAGGGCATGAAACACGGTGGCAAAAGCCGAAAGGGTGTATGTTCCAGGCAACTTCACCTCGCCCATTACATTTACCATAATGGTGCGTGTCTGACCAACAGTAAGCTTTATGCGGCTGCTTGAATAGCGGCTACCAAGTGTAGAGCGCAAACGAGCATTAGCTTGTGCAACAGTAAGACCGCTAACAGCCACTGGACCATACCCCTCTATAACAACATCACCATCAGGCGACACGGTGCATTGCTCCGATTTTTGCGAAGCTCCATATATGTCGATTATAACAGCATCGCCAGGACCAAGGCGATAGTTTTGCGGTGTGGCAATATTCATGTTAGGCTCAAAAGAGAGTTCCTTGTTGTTGAAGATGTCACGACCAAACACCTTGTGTGCCTTCGTCTTCTTATTGTCATAATACTGCTTTACAATGGCAGCCGTATCGGGAATCATCTTTCCCAATTCATCGCGATATTCCAAAGCTTCATCTTCCTTGTCCGAACTATCTCTATCGTTGCTTATACGATAATTAGAATATGCGGATAAATCAGAGTTGCTACCTGCACTTTCATTGCCAGATGTACGTTTCTTGCCATTGTTAGTGCGCATACGAGACGAGCCTGTAGGGTCGCCAGCACTGCCATACGAGTGTGATGTATTTTGCGACATCTGTTTCTGATACTTGTCGCGTACACGACGTATTTGCTGAATATTCACTCCTCGTTGCATAAGCTGTGTTACAATCTGGGCATTGCCTTTGCCGGCAGTATGCTCCTTGGCAATGTACGACATAACCTGGTCGTCGCTCATCGACTGTGCCATGCCAGCCACCGGCAACAGCATAAGGAACATAAGATATATTAAAAGCTTTTTCATATTTTTTGTTTGAATTATTGCACAATTAGATTTTCTGACTGTTATACATTATATATATAACCAACAAAAAGGTTATTTGTTGTGTTATGGCTCCACTTTTTCAATATTTTCTTCGTTTACAACCTTGCGGTAAATGTCGTTGAGCACCAATCCTGCTATTGTCAAACCGAATATCGACGTAATATGGGCCATCGATCCATTGATTTGAGCCTTCACTATCAGGTTGGTTTCGCTATTAGGATTGCTGCCTCTATTCTCAAGCAGTTCCTCGCTATATACACACTTGAACTTGTGGGCAGGCTTAAGCCCTGATTTCTTCATGCGTTTGCGCAAAGCAGAGCCTAAAGGACATCCGCGAACCTTCCAAAACTCGGCTACTTGAATCTTAGTAGGGTCCATCTTAAGTGCGGCACCCATTGACGAGAAGAACACAGCATGTGTTTCGCATGCACGCATTATGAGCGACACCTTATCCTTGAGCGAGTCTATGCAGTCGATAATGTAATCGTATTGGTCGAGCCCAAACTCCTCGTGCGTTTCCTCACTATACATCTTCTGCAAAGCCGTTATCTCACAATTGGGATTTATCTCAAGCAAACGCTCTTTTAACGCCTCAACCTTGGCACGACCAATGGTCTTGGTAGTGGCCATAAGCTGACGGTTTACGTTACTTGCGCATACTTTGTCGCAGTCGACAATTGTAAGCCTATGTATGCCCGAACGTACCAGACACTCTACACACCAACTGCCCACACCTCCAACACCAAAAACAATTACACGCTTGGATGCGATCTGCTCCATCACATCGCTGCCAAGAAGCAACTCGGCACGCATAAAAATATCTTTATCTACATTCATCGCTCACATATATATATTTTAATTGCTGATAAGTTTCTCCCTATATATAATATAATAAGGTGCAAAGATAAGCAATTTAACCGAAAATACATATTAAATAAAACTTTTTAGATAAATAATTCGATAAAAATTTGGCTGTTACAAAATAAATACCTACCTTTGCACTCGCAATTAAGAAACACACCTAATTGCCGCTAAGGTTTGGCTCCGTAGCTCAACTGAATAGAGCATCTGACTACGGATCAGAAGGTTGCAGGTTTGAATCCTGCCGGAGTCACTCAGATTACCAAATTTATAAAAAAGAGAATGTTATTAGTTTAACATTCTCTTTTTTTATTCTATTATTGTTCAACACAATTAATGGATCATATATAATCCCGAAAGACACATATCATTTGCAAAAAAAAAGAATACTTAATTATATAATGGCAGTTGAGTGTTAGCAATTAGAATCGAGTAGGAGGAAAACGAAGCAGTTTTCTTCCTACTTTCGTTTTCCGACC